>Ga0334882_1000108_pt1 | contig 143899 bp, 132 predicted proteins | sample GraSluR1_MG_5_FD_207226 | JGI IMG/M metagenome (GOLD analysis project Ga0334882, IMG submission 207226) | Sludge microbial communities from methane-producing bioreactor in Wageningen University, Netherlands - Granular Sludge_15_04-R1 | ecosystem: Engineered > Bioreactor > Anaerobic >...
TGTCCGGCGGCGAGCAGCAGCGGGTCGCCCTGGCGCGTGCCCTGTTGCTGGAACCGCGGATTCTGCTCCTCGATGAGCCGACCTCCAACATGGACAAGGCCAGCATCGAGGCCTTTGATGACCTGCTCCCCACCCTTCTTGAGAAAGACATGACCATCATTCAGGCCACCCACTCCCCGGACCAGCCCAAACGACTGGGTAGTCAAATCCTGCCCATGGCTTTCGGCCGCCTGGTTTCGCCTCCGTAATCGCGCAACTTGAAAGAAAAACCGTTGCCCGGTTGATTTGCCATGGCGATGCCAAGCCCGGCACGATCTAGTAGTCTATGGGTAACTGTTCACAGAAGGGACTCGGGGCGCCTACGACGAGGGTGTCGGGCGCCCGGATCGTACCCATCAAGCCCCAGGGATGGATTAATGCGGCCCTCCGCGTGAGGAACGCGAGGCTCTCCTAGACGGGTGCTGAATCGTTACGACCATCGCCAAACCTCCGACTTATTTTTAGTATAAGACAACTTTTACAACCATTTGTTTGATGTAAACAAACCCATTCCGGCCTTTATAAAAACATCGTTCTAACTCTTCTTGACGCTCTCGCTGAAACTTGCTATACCGGCGAAACTCCCGCCTTCCACCGCGCGCTCCGCGCCCTGGCTCATGTGCCTTGAAATTGCTTTTTCGGCCATTGCGGCCTCATATTTCTTTCTTGATGGAGGACCAACCCATGTATCGAAGGCTCCCTGCTGTCCTGCCGGCCCTGCTGGCCATGGTGCTGCTGGCCACGCCGGCCCGGGCGGAAATCGATTTTTTCGGCACCGCCAAAATCAAACCCACCTTCTACACCGATTTCGACTTTCAGAGCGGCAAAACCGACCGCGCCATCATCAATGAAGGCGGCCTTACGGGCGGCGAGCATGTCCGTGCCGAACTGCGCCTGGGCTGGAAAGCCTCCGGCGATGCCTGGTCCGTGAAGATGATCGCCGAAGCGGATGTCATCATGACCAAGGACAGTGCCGACCGCTCCTATTACACCGGCGCCGAGGATATCGAAGGCCGGCCCAATTCCGGCGGCGAATTCGGCATCGAACGCGTCGAATTACTGTACCGCTTCTTCCCTTGGCTGGAACTGCAGACTGGCTGGGATATCCGCGCCCTGGACATCAAGACCGGCGGCCTGCTGTTCGGCGACGATCATCCCTTCATCGGCTTCCGCGGCAACCTGGCTCCCAAACTGCAATACGAAGCCCTGTACCTGCCCATCCAGAATCGCGGCAATCTGCCGCGCAAAGATGATGTCGACAAAATTCTGCGCAGTTCCACCGAAGACGACTGGCGGGTCTATTCCCTTAAACTGACCCAGGATCTGGCCGGTGCGCCGGAGGCCCTGCCGCAGCAGGCCTGGCTGGGCAACAAAGAGGGCAGGGGACCGCTGCAGGTCTCCGTCAGCCCCTTCTATGCCTACAGCGACAACGACTCCAAAGACGCTCAGATCCACTATTTCGGCATGGAGGCCATCGGCCAGGTCGGCTGGTTCCGACCCAGCTTCGAGGTCGTGGCGGCGGAAGGCGAATTCGACAACGGCCGCGACATCTCATCCTGGGCCATGTTTGCCGGACTGGAAATGGGTCTGCACAAAGCCTTTACCCCCTACCTGGCCTTCCGCTACGCTCAAGGGGACAATAACGCCGCCGACAACAAGGTCAAGGGCTGGGTCGGCATCACCGACATCGGCCGTTTCACACCCCTGATGGGCATGGACGGCAATATTCTCGGTGAGGATATGGGCCAGAGCTACGGCGCCACCTTGTACTCCTACTCACCGGAGCGCGCCCTTGGAACCAATCGCTACGGCGGCATCGGCAACGGCGGCAGCGGCGACAATCCCGGCCAGAAACTGTTGGCCGTCGGCGCCCGTGGCGACTTGTCCCAGTGGGTCAAGAACCTCATGTACAAGAGCCAGGCCTTTTTCATCTGGTATGACGAGACCAACAACCTGACCAACGTTCGCAACCCCGGCAGGAAGGTGGACAGCTATGCCGGCACGACCTTCGATCTGCAGTTGATGTACGCCTTCTCGAAAAATTTCAGCGTCGACTACATCTTTTCGACCTTTATTCCCGGCGATGGCATCAAGGACCAGTTCGGCGACGATCCGGCCTTCGTCAACTGCCTGACCCTGGCTTGGAGTTACTAAGAGCAGGCCGAAGGCTGAAGGCTGAAGGATTCGGGACGGGAGAGACTTGCATGAAGAAATGCCCGCATATCATCATTCTTATTCTTTTGCTGCTGGCCACGACCGGATGGACGGCCATGGCCGGCAACTGGCCGAAAATAGCCGCGGCCCTGCAGCGTTGGCAGGGCCCGAAGGAGCTGCTTTTGCGCAGCCCGGAGGCGGATCCCCTGGCCTCGGCGCCGCTCCGCGAAATCCTGGAGATGGCTCTGGAACAGGGCTATGCCGTGCGCCTGAAAGAGCAGGGCACAGGCCCCGGCGCCGCCCTGATCCTGGAATTGCAGTCCGAGGGGGAGCGCCGGCAGGCGGTTTTGACGCGGGCCGGGGATGGGGCCATTCTGGCCCTGGAGCGCCATCCGGCCGATCCCCCGCCGACGCCGGTGGCGGTCGCTCCTGCCACCGTGGCCACGGCTGCCGCAGCGGTGGTCGTTCCTCCGGCGCCGGTTGCGGCAGCGCTCCCCACACCGGTCGCTGTCCCGGATCCTGGGGACTTGGCGCCGGGACCGGTTGCATTGCGGGATCGGCCCCGCAGCCTGGCACTGCTCGGCGGCGGGCCAGCCACCGGGGTTGAACTGCTGTTGCAGACCGATGAGGGTCTGCAGCGGGTGAATCTCCACGGTATCGACCTCCAACCTCTCAGTCGTACCACCCTCCCGGTCGGTGGTCTGCGGGCGCTCTACCTGGATGGGAGTAAAGACGAAAGCACCCAGACCCTGACCCTTTTGGGGGTCTGGGCCGAGGATCGTCGCGGCATTTATGAAGGGACCGATTCCTGGCCCCATAGCTGGCTGTTAGCGATTGACGGCGACAACCTGGCGTTGCATGCCGGCCCGCCTAAAGCCTTTGTCCGCCTTGCCGGAGGCCGGGGCCAAATGCAGGTGCGCGGCACCCATCGCCTGCTCGACGGGCCGGTTTTACCCCTATCCCTCCAGGGCCGGGCCTGGCGGCAGGCAACATCCCCGTTACCCTGGGGTGGGGGTGACCTGTTCGAGACCACACCCATCAACGACCGCCACGGCCTGCGTTGGCGCCCGGACGGGTCTCTGCAACTGGTTGTCATGGCTACCGAACACCCGGTGACCGGCGGCGTGCTTCTCCAGGACCTGGGGGAGTTCCATGGCCCGCGCCTGGCGGTACGCCTGGCCAACCCGGAATACCGTGCCGGCATGGGCAAGGAAGACGTGGTGCGGGAGCGTTGGCAGGCCCTGCCGCCACGGATAACCGTTCAGGCCGATGGCAGCGCCTTCACCATCCAGCGCGGCCGTTCGGCGGGTCTGCCCCTGCTGGGCAAGCCTTCAGGCCAGGATCGGCTGGTACACTTGGCCTGGACCGGTCAGAGACTGGTCATGCAGCAGCCCTTTGCCGGCGTGGATGCCCATATCCTTGACTTTACCCTGATCACGGAAGGGAACCGGGTCACCGCCGCCGTCCTGCTGCTCAACGAACGCCCCGATGGCAGCGGCCAGGCCTACCTGCAGTGGGTCCCGCGGCGCTGAGCCCCCGTCTTGAAAAACCGGTTCAATCAGCAAGGGCCTGTGGCGTACTGCCACAGGCCCTTGCTGATGCTTTTATTCCATGAACGGTTTCAGCGCCCTCGGCGACCCCGTCCGTTTTCCTCGTCGAAATAGCGCTGGCGCAATTCCCGACGGCGCTGCTCCCGCTGGTCTTCAGGCAACTGCTGCATTTGCTGCATCTCCCGCCGCAAGCGCTGCTGTTCCTCCGGTGGCAGTTCCTGTATGCGGCGGTTCATATTGCGCAATTCCTCCTGCTGCCGGGGCGGCAAATCCTGATATTGTTCCCAGCGTTGCCGCAACCGTTCCTGTTCCGCGGGCGGCAAGGACTGGAACTTCCGGTATCGCTCCTGCAATTCCTGTTGCCCCTGCGGCACAGGGTCCCGGCTGCGGCCCTTGTCGGACCTCGCCCAACTCGCCGGCGCCGCGCACAGCAAAAGCATGGTCAGTATCCCGCTCAACCACCAAACCCGCTTCATTCTCCGTCCTCCTTCGTGTCTAACCTGACCTTGTGCCGTCCCGGCCCCGGATGCCGTCAGCCAACCTGTTTCAGCTCCTGTAACAGATCCAGATTCTGCAGCAAATCCATATTCTGCAGCAGTTCCGGATCTTCCACCATGCCAATTTCGCCGGACGTCCGCCCCATAACGCCGAGGCGCGAATCGGGACCGGTCGGCGGCCAGGCGGCCAGGCTGACGACCAAAGCCGCAGTGGCCACCGCGCCACTCCACAGCCAGAATCGCGGACGCGGGGCCGGCCGGGTGCGGGCGGCAATGCGCGCGCTCAACCAGCCCACCTCCGCAGCGGAAAGCTCGAGAGTCGGACGGGGCAGGCTCGCCAGGCTGTTTTGCAGCTCCGCCAACCGTTGTCGGCAGGCCGGACATTGCCGCAAATGCTCCGTCAAAGCCAGCCGTTCCTTTGGCGCCAGTTCCCGGTAATGAAAAAGCAGCAGCGATTCTTCCTTGATGGTGCAGTCCGGTTGACGTTTCATGGCGTATCCTCTTGCCAGTCGTTCAGGTCCTTGCGCAGCACCTGTACCGCCCGGTGCAGGTGGGCCTTGATAGTTCCTTCGCGCAGGCCCAGCAGGTCGCCGATCTCGCGCAGCGGCAGGCCTTCCTGATGCCGCAGGACAAATACCGCCCGCTGGCGGGCCGATAGCTTACCAAGGGCGACAAACAGCCTTTTCTCCGTTTCCCTGGCCAGTAGCTGATCCCGCGGCGAGGGTGCGGTATCGGCGAAGGTATCCACCGGATCGGGATCTTCTTCATCGCGCCGGAAGAAAAACAGCCGACGCCGCAACCTTTCGCGCCGGAGATGGTCCACCACCAACCGGGACACCACCCGATACAGCCAGGTCATGACCAGGCATTCGCCGCGAAAATTGGGCAGAGACCGATGCAGGCGCAGAAAAGCTTCCTGGGCAATATCCTCGGCCTCGTTCCGGTCGCCGAGCAGACGATAGGCCAGATTGACCACCCGCGGCAGATGATCGCGCACGAGTTTGTCAAAAGCAGCGGTACTGCCTTGTCGGATACGCTCCAGCAATGCCGCTTCCTCTGCCGCCGAGGTGTTTACCTCCCATTCTTCAGGCAGACCATTGGTCTCAATCACCGCAACCCCATTGCTCATGGTTCCATCCTTGCTGTGCCTGGCTGGTTTTGCGTGATAAGACGAACCATCAGGAGAAAGGTTTACTCCCTTTCTCCCAAATGAGGGTTTTTTTTGGTCAGGCAAGCAGCCTCCGTAAGCGTCGCGCCACCTGGGTCGGGGTAAAACCGAAATGGTTCATCAAATCCGCCGCGGGACCGCTGGCCCCATAACCGGTCATGCCCTGCACCTCGCCCGCCATGCCGACATATCTTTCCCAGCCGAAGGGCGACGCGGCCTCGACAGCCAGTCGCGCCCCACAGCATGCCGGCAGCACCTCCTGCCGATACGCCTCCGGCTGGGCTTCGAACAACTCCCAGCAGGGCAGGGAAACCACGCGTGTTCCGATACCCTCGGCCTGCAGCAGTTCTCGGGCGGCCAGCGCCAAGGGCACCTCGGCGCCGCTGGCCAGCAGAATGCCCTGCAGCGGACCATCTTCGGGTGCCAGCACGTAGCCGCCGCGCAGCAAGCCTTCTGCCGGCGCCAGAAGGGTGCGATCCAATACCGGCAGCGCCTGCCGCGACAGCACCAGGGCGGTAGGGCCGCGGCGATTGGCCAGGGCGGCGCGCCAGGCCTGGGCGGTTTCATTGGCGTCGCAGGGCCGGATCACCGTCAGATTGGGCACCGCCCGCAGGCAGGCCAGGTGCTCGACGGGCTGGTGAGTGGGACCGTCCTCGCCCAGCCCGATGCTGTCGTGGGTGAAAACATAGATGGGAGCCAGCCCCATCATGGCCGCCAAACGCATGGGCGGCCGCATGTAATCGGAAAATACCAGGAAGGTGCCGCCGAAGGGCAGCAGGCCCGGCGTGTGGGCCAGGCCGTTGAGGATGGCGCCCATGGCGTGTTCGCGGACCCCGAAATGGATGTTCCGACCGCTGCCGCCGGGGGTGAAGGCCGCCTCGCCTTGGAGCCAGGTATTGTTGGACGGTGCCAAATCGGCGGAACCTCCCAGCAACAGGGGCAGCACAGGTCGCAAAGCATTGAGCACCCGACCGCTGGCCTGGCGCGTGGCCATGGCGCCATCGGCAGGGGTAAAGGACGGCAGGGCCTGCTCCCAACCATCCGGCAGCGGGTTCTCCGGACGCCAGCCGTGATCCAGGATAGCGCTGCGTTCCTGCCATTGGCGCTGCCAGTCGGCTTCCAGGGCCGCACCTCGCTCCCGAGCCGCGCCCAGATGCTGGCGCACCCCTTCGGGTACCACGAAAGCCGCCTCCGGATCCCTTCCGAAGCCCTGTTTGGTCAGGCGCAGTTCCTCCGCCCCGAGGGGCGCCCCATGGGCATCGGCGCTGTCCTGCTTGTTCGGCGCGCCGAACCCGATATGGGTCCGGGCGATGATCAGGGAAGGGCGGGGGTCGCTCTTGGCCCGTTCCAACGCGGCATTCATTTGCCCCAGGTTTTCCCCTTCCACCCGCAGCACCTGCCAGCCGTAGGCCAGAAACCGGGTTGCGGTCTCCTCGCTGGTGGCCAGGGCGGTATCCCCTTCGATGGTGATGTGGTTGTCGAGAAAGACGGTGATGAGGTTGCCGAGACGCAGGTGTCCGGCCAGGGAGGCGGCTTCCGACGCCACGCCCTCCATCAAATCGCCGTCCGAGCACAGGGTATAGATTCGATAGTCGAACAGGACCGCATCGACCTGCTGCGCCAGAAAACGCCCCCCCATGGCCATGCCCACGGCAACGGACAGGCCTTGTCCCAAGGGCCCGGTGGTGGTCTCCACGCCGGGGGTATGACCGAACTCGGGATGCCCCGGCGTTTTGCTGCCGAGTTGCCGAAAGGCCCTGAGATCATCCAGGGACAGGCCGTAGCCGGTCAGGTGCAGCATGCTGTAGAGGAGCATGGAGGCATGGCCGCAGGACAGTACAAAACGATCCCGCCCCGGCCATTCCGGGTTGAGGGGATTGTAGCGCAGGTGGCGGGTAAACAGCAGGTAGGCGAGGGGAGCTGCCTCCATGGGGGTCCCGGGATGTCCGGACCGGGCCAGTTCAACGGCATCGGCCGCCAGCAGACGAATGGTATCGATGGATTCCCGGGCCAGATCGGTGGCCGGCAAAGCTTCACTCATTGCGTTCCTCCTCGGGCGGTGACTGGGTCGACGCCGTTATCTTTTCGGTTGCAAGGAACCAGTAAATCCCTTGATGCGACAGATCCTTTTTGAGCATGGAATAATCAGTTAGCGGTTCCCACAAGGAAAGTCCGGGAGCTCCGCCAGTACGGCATCATAACCGCAGTGCGCTCGTAGAGTCTTCAACTGCTCCGGCCTGTTGTCAGACCAATTCCGGAGCAAGCGTTCCGCCAGCGACCCGCCGCTTTTGGCCATCTCCGTGACCGGCCGGAGAAAGTCTTCGTCATGACTGGCCTGAGCCGCGCAGCGCGCCTGTCGCTGAAGCCCTTCGCGAGCCAGCGACAGGGCCTCCAGAGCCACCTCCCGCAGAGTATGCCGGCCGACCGGGGTTCGCAGTCCGAGGCGCCAGGACTGCCGGTAGACGGCTTCCCGGTCAACCCCGTCGAGGCCGTGAAACAATCGCCGATAGCACTGCCGGCCTTCATCGTCGTACAGCAGCCCTTTGGCCAGGGCCGCTACCGACATGGCCATCCCTGGCGGCAGAGTGTCCGCCGAACGCAGCTCGATCTGCGGCCGCAGGCGAACTTCGGGAAACAGGGTGGAAAGATGCAGGTCCCAATCGGCCAAGGTGGGATGATAATCTTCGAAGCCCTCCTTCAGGAATTGGCCGAAGGTCAGACGTCGGCCGGTCAAATCGAGCAACTTCTCATCGCGAAAGATGAAATACATGGGGATCTGCAGGGCATAATCGACGTAAGTGGCGTAGCCGGCACCTTCCGCTTCGAGCTGCGGAATGAGACCGCAGCGATCTCTGTCGGTCCGGGACCAAATTTCCCCGCGGGTGGAAAGAAAGCCGCTGGGCCGCCCCTCCAGCAGCGGTGAGTTGGCAAACAGGGCATACAGCAGGGGAGCCATCAGCTGCCCGGTTCGCAGCTTGTCGATGCAATCGACTTCATCGCTGAAATCGAGGTTGACCTGTAAGCCGGCACTCTGTTTCATCATGCGCTGACCCATGTCGCCGGTGCGGGCCATGTAGCGACGCATGATGTCGTAGCGATGCTTGGGCAACCATTGGATATCGTTCAAGGGGGTAAAGGGTTGCACGCCCAGGCCCAGAAACATGAGGCCGAGGGGACGGCCGGCGCTGACAATCCGTTCCACGTGAGCATGAAAATCCCGCGCCGAACAGTGTAAATCGGGGCACAGCCGTCCGGACAGTTCCAGTTGGCCGCCCGGTTCCAGGGTCACCGAAGAGTTGGGACCCAGCAAAGCAATAAGGTGCCCATTTTCCCGTACGGGTGACCAGTCGCCGCTCTGAGCCAGAATCTCCAGCAGTTTTTCGATGCGCGGAAAAACCGCGGCCTCGCCACTCTCGGCATCGACCACCAGCTTTTCCACTTCCATGCCGAGCCCCCATTGCTCGCGAGGGCGGGCCCCGCCGGCCAGGTAGGCGATGAGATCGTCGCGCGAAGCAACGGCTTGATGGAGTTGGCGTTTTATCAAGGTGGTCATGGACCGTCCTTTGGTTCCAGGGCCTGCATCTCAAAATCGGCCTCCGTCACCATGCATCCATGGGCCGGAGCGCATTGCCATAGTGGTGCCATGAGGTATCTCGCATCAGAAGGCAACCAACACCGCGATATTATACTCTACGGCATCTGCCATTCACAGGCAACCTCTGCCATTTTCAAGCATTACCGGCAGTTGCTACAGCTTGCCATGCGGCCCCCTTCGGAGCTATCATTCCCGGAAGATTTCTCTTTTCGGAGGCCTTTCGTGGTAGACTTCACCGACATCGCCATCGGCGGGGAGAGTTTTGAGCTGCAACTCGAGGAAATCCGCGTCGCACCCGATTCCATCCTGGTCGGAAAAACCCTGATTGCCGCCGGCATCCGCCGTGAATGGGGCGTCATGATTATCGCCATTAAAAAACATAGCGGCCAAATGCTGTTCAACCCACCCTCGGATACGGCTTTCGCGGCGGAGGATATCCTCATCACCCTTGGCGAGCAGCCTGCCACACAACGATTGGAGCGGGTCGCGGCAGGAGGTACCGTCCATGTCTGAACGTCTGCACGTGCATGTCCCTTTCAGCCTCCTCGAAAAACATCTGCCCCTGCTGCTGGAACGGGGCCTGCAGCCGGAAATCGCCCTGAAATGGCCGGATCTCGTGGGAGACCACCGCTCTACGGCGGCCCGGGCGGCGCAGCGTTTGGCTGCTGCCGGCCTGCGGGTCACGGTCCACGGGCCGTTCATGGATCTCAATCCGGGGGCATTGGAGCCCATGGTAAGACAAGCCACCATGGAACGCTTCCGGCAGACTCTGGCCATGGCCGAGTGGCTGGAGGCCCGGCTGGTGGTGTTTCATCCCGGGTATGAATTCTGGCGTTACGGGGGCCGCAGCGAGTTGTGGGTGGAGGCCTGTCGGGAGTTCTGGCCGCCCCTCATCGAGCAGGCGGCGGCGCAGGATTGCCCCATGGTGCTGGAAAACATTTTCGAGGAGCATCCGGAGACCCTGAAGGATCTCCTGGACGCCTTTGCCTCACCCTGGCTCGGACACTGTTTCGATATCGGGCACTGGCGGTTGTTCGGCAAGGTCACCATGGCGGATTGGTTTCACGCCCTTGGGCCGCATCTGCGCCACCTGCATCTGCATGACAACTGCGGTGATCGCGATGCCCATCTGGCCATCGGCGAAGGCAATATCGACTTCGCGGAACTGGCTCGGCTGCTGCCCTGTTTGCCGGAAACCCCTTGCATGACACTGGAAATTCATGACTGCCCGGCCCTGCTGCGGTGCCTGGACAATTTTCCACCATCACTCCGGATCTGATTCGGATCGCCCGAGCAAAGTCGCCGGGCAGAGGCCGGACCGGCCGAAGCGTCGCCGCAAATGATCCATGGCTGCATCCAGGGCCGCCTGCCGGTGGCTGCCTTGGGCGTTAAAAAGGTCCAAGGGCTCCAGGCCGACGTGCGAAAGCTGGCTGACGGTGATCCCCAGCAGGCGCACCGGACGCCGGCCGGCTTCAGTCTTATGCAGCAATTCCAGGGCGCCTCGAAAGAGGCATGGGCCATGATCCACGGCTTCAGCGCTGGTGGTGGATCGGGTCACGGTGGAGAAGTCCGCGTAGCGCACCTTGATGGTCAGGGTGCGACCGACCAAGCCTTTATGGCGCAGGCGCGCCGCCACCCGATCGCTCAAATCCAGCAGAACATGTCGCAAATCGTCCCGGTCTACCAAATCCCGCTCAAAAGTATCTTCGCAGCCGACGGACTTGACCGCATGCCCTCTCTCCACCGGTCTGTTGTCCCACCCCCGAGCCAGATCGTACAGTTTTCCCCCGGTGGCGCCATACAGGCGCTCCAAGGTCGGCCGCGCCAGCCTTCTCAAATCGGCAACAGTGGTCAATCCTTGTCGGTTCAGCTGCCGCAACAGCACCGGCCCCACGCCCCACAGGCGCTGCAGGGGCAATCCCAACAGAAAGTCATCCGGATCTTCCGGCACTACGAATAATCCATCCGGTTTGGCCTGTTCGCTGGCCAGTTTGGCCAGGAACTTATTGGCGGCTACCCCGGCGCTTACCGCCAGCCCTGTTTCACTGCGCACTGCGGCCCGAATTTGTTCCGCAATGCACCGACCGTCCCCAAATAGTCGGCGACTGCCCGTCACATCCAAAAAGGCTTCGTCCACGGACAGAGGTTCAATCAGATCGGTATAGTGGGAAAAAATGTCAAAAACATGTCTGGATAGCTCCTGGTAGCGAGCCATGCGTACCGGCAGCAGAATTGCGGCTGGACACAATCGCAACGCCTGACTGACAGGCATGGCCGAACGCACGCCATAACTCCGGGCCTCGTAGGAGCAGGCACAGACGACACCCCGGCCGTTTCGACCGCCGACCAGAACCGGTTTGCCACGCAGTTCAGGTCGATCCAGCTGTTCGACGCTGGCATAAAAGGCGTCCAGATCCAGATGCAGAATGGTCCTGGGGGTGGGCTGAAATGGCCCTTTGGCTGCAGTTCTCACAGAAACCGCCGGGATCAAGGTTTGGTGGGCCGGGAAACAGGGGCGGCCGGGATACGAAATTTAGCCAGCAGAAAACCGTAACAGCGCTCCACCAAATCGACAACTATTTGAATTTGTTATCTTCTAATGAATTGTCCGCTAATCAGGGATTGATGCCCAGCTTCTGTAACAAGCGATCCAGATCTTCTGCGGAATAGTAACTGATTTCGATGCGCCCGCCACGTCGCTTGCTGGTAATCTTCACCTGGGTCCCCAGTGCCCGTTTGAGGTCATCGGCCAGGGCCAGCAGATCCGGGTCGACCTGTTTCCTTGGTGACAACGGCTGCATGCCGACCTGCTTCAGTTTTTTGACCAAGGCTTCCGTTTGGCGCACCGACAATGCCTTGGCAACAATCTGTTTGCGTGCCTGTTGCAGCAAAGGTTCCTGCTCCAGGGCCAGCAACGCCCTGGCATGGCCCATGGAAAGAATTCCGCCGATCAAATCCTCTCGGACATCCTCGGGCAGTCGCAGCAGGCGGAGGGAATTGGTGATGGTGGATCGATCCTTTCCGACCCGGGCAGCCACATCCTCCTGGGTTAAATCGAAAGCCCGAATCAGGCTCTGGTAGGCTGCGGCCTCCTCGATGGGGTTGAGATTCTCCCGCTGAATGTTTTCGATGAGAGCCATTTCTACGGCCGCGTCCTCGGTGGCTTCCTGAATCACCACCGGCACCTTTTTCAGGCCGGCGCGCTGGGCGGCCCGCCAGCGCCGCTCCCCGGCGATGATCTGGTAATGATCCTCCAGCCGTCGCACCACAAGGGGCTGGATTATGCCACGAGACTGGATGGAAGCGACCAGTTCGGCCAACTTGCCGTCGTCGAAACGCTTGCGCGGCTGGTTATGATGGGGGCGCAATTCCTCGATGGGACAGAGAAAAAAACGGGGAGGATCGTCCTTTATGGCGGAATCCAGCAGGGCGCCGACGCCTTTGCCGAGAACGGAACGTTTTACCATGTCAACCACCTGCGCTGAGAATTTCCCGGGCGAGATCCAGGTAGGCCTCCGCTCCGCGGGAGGAAATATCGTACAGAACGGCCGGCAAGCCGTGGCTTGGCGCCTCGGACAGCCGCACGTTTCGCGGAATGACGGTCTTGAATACTCGGCCGGGAAAATGCCGCAGGATCTCTTCGCTTACCTGGTGGGAAAGATTGTTGCGACGATCGAACATAGTCAACAGGATGCCGCGCAGACTCAAGGAAGGGTTCAAGTCCTGCTGGATCAATTTGATGGTGCGGGTCAACTGGGTCAAACCCTCCATGGCGTAATATTCACACTGGAGGGGCACCAGTACGGAGTTCGCCGCGGTCAGGGCATTGACGGTCAGTAACCCCAAAGAAGGCGGGCAATCGATGAGAATAAAATCATAACGGCTCCGCAACTCCTGCAAGGCTGACTTGAGGCGCCTTTCGCGGCCATCTTCGGCAATCAATTCAATTTCGGCGCCGATCAAATCGGTGTTGGCCGGCATCACCTCCAGGTATTGCAATGGCCCCGGCAAGACGATTTCGTCAGCGGTTGCCTGTCTGAGAAGGGCATGATAAGTGGTTCGAGTCAGGCTGTCGCGGCTGATGCCGAGGCCACTGCTGCTGTTTCCCTGGGGATCCAGATCCACCAGCAACACGCGTTTTTCCGCCACCGCCAGGGATGCGGCCAGGTTGATGGCCGTGGTCGTTTTTCCTACCCCCCCTTTTTGATTGGCAATGGCTATAATTTGCGCCATTTTCCACCACCTCCTCGTGCGACCTTGACCCGGATGGCCATTTTCGGCGATCAGGCAAGGCTTACGAATTGATCCGGCCCCGCCAAAAAAACCTCAACCACTTGTTTTTCTTATGGTTTAACCCAATTCAACATCAACAACACTGAAACCGGCTGTGTTTTTCTTGGAGACTAACATACTTGCCATATCAGACCAAAGCCTTTTCCCAACGGGTCGGACGGGATAAGGCTTTGTTGCATAACGTGGTCTGGTATTGACACGGCCCGACAGAGCCGAACTGAAAGAGTGGTTAGCGGTGGAGCGGGTCAACTAGGGGGATTTGGCGGGCCCACTAGGAGCCTCGCAACCAGATCAGGGTTCTGGCTGCGCCGGAGTGCGGCAGGCGCAGCTTGATCAATCGCTCAACGCGCCAACCTTCCTTTTCAATTTTCGAAGCCGCCTGCTGCAACTCGGCTTCACCCTCACTGCCTTTCATGGCAAGCAGGAGACCGTTCTTGGCCAAAAATGGTCTGGACATATCCATCAAGCGATCGAGCGCCGTCAAGGCACGGGCCACTGCCACATCAAACTGGCCTGCCATTGTGGCGATTCCTGCGGCATCTTCAAGACGCCACGCCTTGGCGGTAAAGTCATTCAGCTTCAGACACCGGACCACATGCTGCTGGAAACCGATTTTTTTCTGATGGCTGTCCAGGGAGACCACCTTCAAATCGGGACGGGCCAACTTCAGGGGCAAGCCGGGGAATCCGGCTCCGGAACCCATATCCAGCAGGCGCTCAACACCCGACAGCCAGGGCAAGGGCGTCAGAGAATCCAACAGATGCTTTTCCAGGGCCTCGGCAGGCTCTGTAATGGCCGTCAGGTTGATTTTTTTGTTCCAACGCAACAACTCTTCCAACAGCCAAACCAGGTCCGACAGTGCCTCATCCGGAACCGACAGACCCATTGTCGCCAAGGCTTTTTTCAGATTTTCGATGGCTGCCATTTCAGCCCCTTCGCAGCAGCACGGACAGAATGGCGACCGCCGCTGGTGTCACTCCGGGGATACGGGCGGCCTGCCCCAGATTGACCGGTTGTACCCGCATCAACTTCTCGCGAACCTCGGCGGACAACCCTGACACTTTTCCAAAATCAAAATCTTTCGGAAAAGGAACCTCCTCGGTGCGACGAAATCTTTCAACTTCTTCCAATTGTCGCTGAATATAACCTTCGTATTTTACGGCGACCTCCAACTGCTCCTTGGCCTCCCGGGAAAGAGCCGTCAGCGGTGGGGACAAGAACAAAAGGTCGTCGAGCGTCAATTCAGGACGCCGCAGCAACACCTCCAGGGTCAGGGCATTTTTCAGACTCCCCAAACCCAATCCTTCGACGGCCTCCGATTCCCCGGGAGCGACTCGTCGGGTGCGCAGTTCATGGAGCCCCCTCTCCATTTCTTCGACTTTGGCCTGGTACCGACTCCATCGCTCGGGACCGATCAGGCTTAATTGGTAGCCGATGGGCGTCAGCCGCAGATCGGCGTTATCCTCCCTGAGCAGCAATCGGTATTCGGCTCGCGAGGTAAACATGCGATAGGGCTCCCGAGTCCCCAAGGTAACCAAATCGTCTATCATCACCCCCATATAGGCCTGATCCCGGCGCAGAATCAAGGGCGCTTTCTCAAGGACCCGATTGGCGGCGTTAATCCCAGCCAAAAGCCCCTGAGCCGCGGCCTCTTCATATCCGGAGGTGCCGTTGATCTGGCCGGCATGGTACAGACCCGTAATAGCCTTGGTCTCCAAAGTCGGCTGCAAGTCGATGGGGTCCACATAATCGTATTCAATGGCATAGCCCGGCCTGGTCAATTCCACCCGCTCCAACCCAGGTATGGTCCGCAGAAAAGCCTGTTGAACTTCCGCAGGCAGGGAAGTCGATACCCCGTTGGGATAGACCTCCGTGGTTCCCAAGCCTTCCGGTTCAAGAAAAACCTGATGCGAATCCTTTTCCGGGAAACGATTGACCTTGTCCTCGATGGAGGGGCAATAGCGCGGACCGACACCCTCTATCACCCCCTGAAACAAGGGCGATCGATCCAGTCCGCCCCGAATCAGGTCATGGGTGCGGGGATTAGTGCCCGTCAGGTAACACGGCACCTGGCGATTGGTAATCCGTTCGGTATCCAGAGAAAAAGGACGCGGAGAATCGTCTCCGTACTGGGGTTCCAAGCCGCCATAATCGATGGTCCGTCCATCCAGGCGAGCCGGGGTCCCGGTTTTGAGGCGGCCAACCCGCAAACCCAGCACTCGCAACTGATCGGACAATCCCTCCGAAGGCGGCTCCCCTGCTCGACCGCCGGGATAGTGCTTCAACCCCACATGGATCAAACCGCGCATAAAGGTGCCCGTTGTGAGAACCACCGACGGGGCCTTAAAATGCAGACCCTCCCGAGTTACCACCCCCTCAACCCGAGTGCCGTCGAGCAACAATCGGACCACCGCACCTTGTTTGATATCCAATCTTTCTTGGCCTTCCAGAGACTGTTTCATCCGCCACTGGTAGAGACGGCGATCTGCCTGTGCCCGGGAGGCACGCACCGCCGGCCCCTTCTTGGTATTCAGAATTCGAAACTGAATTCCGGCCGCATCTGTGATACGCGCCATTTCGCCACCCAGGGCGTCAATCTCCCTTACCAAGTGACCTTTCGCCAAACCCCCTATGGCCGGGTTGCAAGACATCTGCGCGACGTTTTCCAAACTCAGAGTCAACAGCAAGGTTGAACAGCCCATCCGTGTGGCAGCCAGAGCCGCCTCGCATCCGGCATGCCCTGCCCCGACAACAATGACCTGATATTTTTTTCCATAGGTAGACATGGTTTTTCCTGGCATTCAACACGGGCCCCTATCGGCACCACGTTTCACGTGAAACACAAAGCAACGTCGCCAAATATTTCGTGTCAATTTTATATTTTTAAATTTTTAATAAGAAGGTCCGCTATTGATAAGAATTTGTATTGGCACCAAACAATCATTGATAATCTATCATTGGGTATATATTGAAAATAAACCCACCCCGTATAAATTAATATGGGACTATTTACCAATACAAAAGCGGGAAAAAATCAGTTCCAGAACGTCCTCCGGGGTGGTCTCCCCGGTAATTTCACCCAGAGCCACAAGCGCCTGCCGAAGCTCCAGCGCTGCACAATCCGCGGATACTGCCATCCTGATGGCCGCGATGAAATCCTGAACTTTGCCGTGAGCGCGCAACAGGGCCTGACGGTGGCGACGATCGCTGAGCATGGCAGTTTCGCGACCCTGATCCCCGCAAGCACCGAAGCGTTGCAGTATCTGCTCTTGCAAGGCATCCAGGCCCAGATTGTCATGCACCGAAATGTGAACCGCCGGCAAGCCTGCAAAATCCTCGGGAAGGGGAATGGCAGGGCGATCGCATTTGTTGATCACCAGCAAGATTTCTCGGTCGGAACAGAAATCCAGAGCCATGCGGTCATCGTCAGTAAGCGGAGCACTGCCATCAACGACCAGCAACACTAAATCAGCTCCGGCCAGCTTGGCCCTGGCGCGTCGAACCCCTTCGGTTTCAACAGGATCGGAGGTGGCTCGAACTCCGGCCGTATCCACCAACCGCAAGGGAAGGCCGCCGAGGACCAGATTCTCCTCAATGGTATCACGCGTAGTGCCGGGAATATCGGTGACTATGGTGCGTGCCTCACCTAGCAGGGCATTCATCAGCGAGCTTTTCCCCACATTGGGCCGGCCAAAGATAAGGATATTGAGCCCTTCACGAAGAATCCGGCCGGCGTCAAAGGAAGCCAGCAAGGCCTCCATGTCACCAACAATATCCATGGCCTGGGCCGCCAATCGCGGACCGTCAGCCAGCAACAGATCCTCCTCGGGAAAGTCGATCCCCGCTTCAACTTCGGCCAACAGATGCACCAGGCCCTCCCTGAAGTGGGTCAGTCGCCGATACAAACTCCCGTCCATTTGAGCCAGAGCCTGATGGCAGGCGGCCTCGGACCGAGCCCGAATCACATCTATCACCGCTTCAGCGCGGGTCAGATCGATGCGGCCATTGAGAAAGGCCCGCAGGGTGAATTCTCCCGGTTGCGCAAGCCGCGCACCGGCGCCCACCAGCAGATCCAGAATCTGGCGTACCACGAGATTGCCGCCATGGCAGTGGATTTCTGCCACATCCTGTCGGGTGTAGGAACGCGGTCCCTTCATCAACACCGCCATCACCTCGTCAACTGGTTCTCCCGTGGTATTGACGATATGCCCGTAATAGAGCTGATGGGAGGACAGGGCCTTGCGTTCGCCGGCGGGACGAAAAATATGCCCAAGCAAGGATTCAGATTGGCCACCGGACAGCCTGATAATAGCAACGCCGCCTTCTCCAGGCGGCGTAACCGGGGCCACTATCGTGTCATGTTCGGCAAAGGGCAGGCTCATAAGGCAGCGCTTGTGAAGAAAAGTGAATGACCCAAAATAATCAGGAGGCAGCAACTGCTTTCTTGCCGCCGCGGTTGATGTACCATTGCTGCAAAATGGTCAGAACATTATTGACCAGCCAGTAAATAACCAACCCCGAAGGAAAATTCAAAAACATAAAGGTAAATACCAGGGGCAAAAACATGAAAATTTTCGCCTGTTGGGGATCCATGGTGCTGGGACTCATTTTTTGCTGCAAAAACATGGTCCCCCCCATGATGATAGGGGTGATGTAATAGGGATCTTTGGCGGATAAATCGGCAATCCAGAACATGAAAGGTTCATGGCGCAGTTCAATAGCCTCGAGCAACACCCGATACAGGGCGAAAAACACCGGAATCTGCACGAACATCGGCAGACACCCACCCATGGGATTGACCCGCTTGCTGCGATAAAGCTCCATAATTTCCCGATTCATGCGTTCCTTGTCATCTTTGAACTTTTCACGCAAGGCCTGCATTTCCGGTTGCAGTTTCTGCATGTCCCGCATGGACTTATAACTTTTATGTGTCAGGGGCCAGAAAATCAGTTTAATCAAAGCGGTCAGCATGATAATCGCAAAACCGTAGTTACGAATCAGGTTGCCGTGAAAAAATTTCAAGACGGCCAACAGAGGCTTCGCCAAAATATTGAAGAAACCGAAATTAACGGCCTTTTCCAAGTCATGTCCAACTTTCCCCAAAACCTCGAGATCCTTCGGCCCAAAAAAAACCTGGTAGGAAAACTCGCGAGATTTCCCGGGGGCCAAAGAAAAACCGGACGACAAAAGTCGATTGGCGATGCGGTTATCGACCATTTCCAGCACGACCTGTTCGCCGGTGCGCTCCAGCGGTATTAAAGAAGCAATAAAATATTTATCCTCAAAAGCGGTCCAGGCGACGCCATTGTCGATCCGAACCGGCCCTTGCTGGAGTTCTTTGTCCTTGAACTTTTTGACCTTGCCTTCAATCAGCATACTGGGTCCGACGAAACTGCGGCCGGCCTGCTCGGCATGTTGTTCATCCCAGGGTTGCTCCAAAGTCAACACAATTTGGCCCTGGCGTTCCTGCTCCGAACTGTTGTGGATCCGGACCTGCAGTCCAAAATCGTACCGGTCCCCGGCAAAGGAGAAAATCTTTTCCACCACGCTGCCATCCGGACCGCGGGCGGAAAAAACCAGTTGCGCCTCGTCGCCGGTGCCCACCCGCAGCACGTCTTCGGCAAGGTTGGTGGTGAAGCGCAATCCCTCGCTGAACTGCCAATCGCCTTGGCCGTGCAGATTCAGGGTGGGTTGTCCCAAATCGGGATCGACCAGCGACACAGGACCAGAACCGGCCTCACGGCTCTCTCTAAAACCTTTCAATTGCAGGGACTTAAGGTTCGCCCCGGCGGTGGAAAACACCGCTTGAAATTTATCCGTTTCAACCACGATATCACGAATGACCGCCGCCGTATCGGGAGCCGGGTCAAACGCGGCAGCCGGAGCGCTCGCTGCGACGGGCGCCGCATCGGATACTTGAGAAATCGCTGTGGCCGGGGTCACCTCGGGAGAGGAGGGGGCGGAAGAAGGAGACTGAAAAAGATTGAATCCGGCCCACACCATGACCATCAGCACAAGAGCCAGAAGAACGTTTTTATTTTCCATGGAAATACTCCGTCAGATTCCGGATCCCTGTAAAAACCTCTTAAACAGGGTCATAACCCCCGGGATGAAAAGGATGGCAGCGCCCAAGACGCCCGAAGATCTTCAGCAGCCCCTTGATGACTCCGTACTTGATGATAGCCTGGCGGGCATATTCTGAACAGGAAGGATGGAAACGGCAGGAAGGGACCATGAGAGGTGAAATAAACCTCTGGTAACCGCGAACCAAACCAATCAAGATTGTATCAATCATGACGTTTGGCCTGACAAGCGGGAAGAAATAAGGCACCCCAGTTCATCACGCACTTGGGCATAGCAAAGCTCGCCGGCACCCTGTTTCGCCACAATCGAAATCACCTGGCCGTCGGCAAAGCTGTTGCGATGGAGACGAAAAAATTCGCGCAACAATCTTTTGATGCGGTTACGCTGAACAGCCCCGCCGACCTTGCGGCTGGCAGTGATACCCAACCTGGCGGGGCCATTCTGCTGTTTTAATACATAAACGATGAAATGCGGCGTGTGCCGCCGCCTACCGCCGTTACGCGCTGCCTGGAAATCTCGTCGATGAGAAATGCGACAAGACCTGGGAAACCTGTTACCCGAACCGTTTCCAGAAGGGTCATCCATTCCGTTTACTTGCTCGGTATGGTTACCACCAGGCGCTTACGCCCTCTGGCGCGACGACGACGGATGACCGCCTGGCCGTTTTTGTTTTGCATGCGGGCACGAAAGCCATGGGTTCTCTTGCGACGGATACGACTCGGTTGATAAGTACGTTTGGACATTTTCCACAACTCCCGGAAGTTGGATTCTCAGCCATTTTCCTAGTGATTTTCAGCGAAACGCATTATTAAACACGTTGCCCAAAACTTGTCAAGCAATAATCTTGTACCCCCGGGGTGGCAAAGCCCTCGGCCGCAGCCGCGAGAAACTAAAAAAACCTTGCAAAGGTCGCCAGCCTCTGCTAGTTTTTAGGCGTTGATTTTTAATGTTTTCAAGTCGCAAAATACCCGTCGAATCAGGCAAATCAGGCTTATCCACATCTGTCGACAAACTTGTGGATAAGCTCCGCGGCCCTTTCCCGCAGAAATTCCACAACAATTTCAACAGCAACTGAATCCATGGATCCTCTCTGGCAAAAAACCTTGGCGCACCTTGAACAAACCCTGACGCCGCAGCATTTCTCCACTTGGATCAAACCGATCCATTTTGCCGGCGTAAGTGACGAATGCGTGCATCTGGAGGTCCCCAACCGCTTCGTCCTGGATTGGGTAAAGAACCATTATTATCGGGCGATCCAGGAATGCATGTCGAACATCGCCGGCATCCCTTATCAATTACGCCTGTCGATCAAGAAAGAAGTGTCAAAAACAGTGGTGCCGCGCAGAAAAGAAGAGGAATTGCAGAAGACCGCACCTCAAGTTACCGCAGCACCTCCTGCCGGGAATCCCGACCCACAGAGAAACAATGTCATAAATTTGAATATTCGGTATACCTTCGAATCATTTGTTCTCGGTTCGTCCAATCAATTTGCCAGTGCCGCAGCCATGGCCGTCGCCAACAACCCGGCAACCACATATAACCCGCTGTTTATCTATGGCGGGGTAGGTTTAGGAAAAACCCACCTGGTCAACGCCATCGGCAATGCGATTCTGAAAAACAACCCTGAAATGAAGGTTTGTTACTATACTTCAGAAAAATTTATGAATGAACTGATAAATTCCTTGCGCTATGCAAAGATGGATGAATTCAGAAACAAGTTCAGATCGATGGATGTTCTTTTAATCGACGATGTTCAATTTATTGCTGGAAAGGAACGCACACAGGAAGAGTTTTTCCATACCTTCAACGCATTGTATGATTCACATAAACAAATTGTTGTGACCTCGGACAAGTTCCCCAAGGAAATACCCGGTCTCGAAGAGCGCCTCCGTTCCAGATTTGAATGGGGCCTGATTGCGGACATTCAAGCGCCGGATATGGAAACCAAACAAGCCATCCTGCGCATGAAAGCGGAGCAAAACGGCATAGATCTTCCCCGAGAAGTGGCAATGTTTCTAGCCAGCGCCGTCAGCAGCAACATTCGGGAACTGGAGGGATATCTGATTCGAATCGGAGCCTTCGCCAGTCTGACCGCAACGCCTATTACCCTGGCCATGGCCCAAGAAGTCCTCAAGGACATCATGGTTGAGAAGCGTCGGGAGTTGACCGTCGAAGAGATCCAGAAACTGGTCGCCACCCATTTTTCGGTCAAGGTTTCCGACCTGAAGTCGGCCAAAAGAATGAAGGCCTTGGTATTGCCCAGACAGATTGCCATGTACCTCTCACGACAACTGACCTCCTGTTCATACCCGGAAATTGGCGAGAGATTCGGAGGCAAGGACCATTCAACCATCATTCATGCCATCAAGAAAATAGAGAAAAACATGGAGGACGACTTTCAATTGCGAACCACAATAACCAGCCTCAAAAAAGACCTCTCAGGCTGATTGGATCCAGCGGATCAAAAAAATACCGAATCATCCCATACGCGCCAATCGCAAAGTTGACAAAAACAGAGCGCCCCTGGGTTTTTATCAACCTGATTTGATCAGGATCGAGCCTAAGGGCAACCTGTGCAGAAACCGGTAATAAATAGCCTGTCTGGAGCACCGAACACGGATATCCACAAATCGACCAATTTTGCCAACAACCATATCTGCCCTTCTAGACCGGATGGAAGTATATAATTTTTAACAAATTTTTTAATATATCCACAAATTCACAGGCATTACTATTACTGCTATAAAAGATCTAAAAACCTAATAGAAAAAGATTCCTGTTAACAGGGGGGGAAAATGCACTTTTCCATTGAGAAGGAAATATTTCTTAAAGGTCTTTCACGAGTTCAGGGAATTGTCGAGAAAAAAAATACCATACCTATTTTATCAAATGTCCTGCTGCATGCGGATGGAAGCCATCTGCAAATAACTGCAACGGACTTAGAAGTCGGCATGCAGGCAACCTATCCGGCTTCGGTAACCAAACCCGGCCGCATAACCGTACCTGCAAAAAAACTGTTCGAAATCATTAAGGAGCTTCCTGAAAGCGAAATTTTTTTTACAGCCAAAGACAATAGTTGGATTGAAATTCGATGTGGTAAATCGATCTTTAATATCGTCGGTCTTTCAGCAGATGAATTTCCGTTTTTCCCAAGTATTGAAGAAGATGATTTTATTGTTATAGAAAGTCATAAGATAAAAGAACTTATTGAAAAGACCGTATTTTCAATGTCGACAGATGAAACAAAATATAATCTGAACGGTATTTTTATAAAAATAATTGAACAAGATGGCACCAAAAAAATTCGTTTTGTTGCCACAGACGGTCACCGTCTTTCTTTAAAGGATACTCCTTTCGAAGGAATAGCCGCAGAAAATCTGGAAAAGGGTGTCATTTTTCCTAAAAAAGGAGTTATAGAGCTCAGGAAAATGGCCGATGAAGCAGATGGTCCAATACATCTTGGATTTATGGACAATAATGCTGTTTTGAAAAAAAATAATTCCATAATAATTATGAGAATTGTTGACGGAGAATTCCCGGATTACAATAGGGTGATTCCTAAAAACAATAATTTAAATTCTATTATAGATAGAAATAATTTTTTACATGCTTTACGGAGAATGTCTATTTTATCCAGCGAGAAATCTAAAGGCGTTAAAATCGATTTTAAGACCGACTTATTAGAATTATCATCTTCAAATCCGGATTTAGGCGATGCACGTGAAGATTTATCCGCAGAGTATGATGGAGAAGATGTTTCCATTGGTTTTAATGCTCGCTATCTGATTGATATTCTCTCTTCCTTGGATAGTGAAAAAATCTGTTTTTCGGTGAAGGATCAGTTGTCTCCCGGTTTAATAAAATCAGTTTCAGATAATGAATACCTGGCAGTGATTATGCCCATGAGATTATGACGAAAATTGCAGCCAAAGGCTGTATTTATGTATTTAAAAAGACTAAAATTATTCAACTTTAGAAATATTGCTGGAGCAGATATTGGAGTTTCACCGGGATTCAACATTTTTTTGGGAGACAATGCTCAAGGAAAAACCAATACGCTGGAAGCCATCTATCTGTTGGGGCATTTGAAAAGTTTTCGCAGGGTCGGCAATATGGAGATGATCGGTCCATGCGAATTACGCAGCAGGATACATGGTGAATTTTTTTGTCAGGATATGCTCACCAGGTTGGAATTGACACTGGGGCGGGAAACGAAAACCATACTTCTCGACGGCAAAATACCTGAACACGCCGGAGCTATTTTTTCCCGTTATTCATCGGTTTTGTTTTCCCCCGAAGAAGTGGGCATTGTCAAAGGCAGTCCTGCGGGGCGAAGGGCTATGCTCGACCGGGCCATTTGCCAAACCGATCCGTTGTTTCTCGATCGGGCTCGTGCTTTTCAGCGTTGCCTGAAGCAGCGCAATGCTTTATTGAAAAACATCGCCCAAGTTTCAACAACGGTATTGGATAGTTGGAACGAAGAATTCATAAAAACCGGGGCCAGGATCCGTTTTGATCGCCATCGCTATCTTCAACGCCTGGTGCCCAGGCTGAAGGACGCCTACCGACATATTGCCAACGGTCTCGAAACGGCGGATCTCATCTATCCGATCGAAGGCCATTCTCAGGAATCCTACGAGGATGGACTACGCCGGGACATGCAGCAACTTCGCACCCGTGAAACACAGTACGGCGTATCCTTGGCAGGTCCCCACCGCGATGATCCGATTTTTCTGGTCAACGAGCGGCCGCTGGCGCAATATGGGTCCCAAGGTCAGCAGCGCTCCTTCATGCTGGCCTTCAAAACCGCCCAAGTTCTGGATCTTGAAGCCGCTTGCGGCAGAAGTCCTCTGCTGTTACTGGACGATATGACTAGTGAACTGGACCAGCATCGCCAGGCTTTTTTCTTTCAATTTCTCCAAGACAGAACCAGCCAGGTTTTTGTCACTGCGACGGAAATCGGGTTGCTGCGCCTTGAAGGATTGAAGGAGTTGCGCATCTTCCATGTTGAGAATGGCGTGCTGCGTGATAATTAATGTGATTTTAGAAGGATAACGACATGGGAAGCAGTGAAAAGGAATATGGTGCGGACAGCATCAAAGTTTTGGAAGGTCTATCGGCAGTAAGAAAAAGACCGGCCATGTATATCGGCTCTACGGGCAGCCTGGGTTTGCATCATCTCGTTTATGAAGTGGTGGACAATTCCATCGATGAGGCGCTGGGGGGCTATTGTGACGAAATCAATATCGTCATCCATTTGGATGGTTCCGTGACCGTAGAGGACAATGGCCGCGGCATACCGGTTGATATGCACCCCACTCAGAATGTGTCCGCCGCGGAAGTTGTCATGACGGTCCTGCATGCCGGCGGCAAGTTCGATGGGGCCTCCTACAAGGTGTCCGGCGGCTTGCACGGGGTCGGGGTCTCGGTGGTGAATGCTCTTTCGCACCGACTGGAACTGGAAATACGCCGGAAAGGACATATCTATCGGCAAAGTTATCAGCGCGGCGTACCGGACGCACCGCTGCACGAAGATGGCACCACGGCCAAAAAAGGGACCCGCATCACCTTTTGGCCGGATCCCGAGATATTTGAAACCACGGAATTTTCCTTCGAGATCCTGTCACGCCGCCTACGTGAGTTGGCATTTTTAAATGGCGGCGTCCAGATTCATATTCTGGATGAACGCAGCGAAAAAAGACATGATTTTCATTACGAAGGCGGTATTGTCTCCTTTGTTCAGTACCTGAACCGGGCCAAGACCCCTTTGCATCCGGAACCCATCTTCATCAGCGGTGAGCGGGAAGGTGTCGGTATCGAAATCGCCGTGCAGTACAACGATGGGTACGATGAGCAGTTATTTTCCTTTGCCAACAATATCAATACCCACGAGGGTGGGACCCATCTGATCGGCTTCAAGGCAGCGTTGACACGGACCATGAACAGCTATGCGACCGCCAATAATCTGCTGAAGAACATCAAGACCACCATCTCCGGAGAAGATCTGCGCGAAGGCATGGCGGCGGTGATTTCCGTCAAGGTGCCCGAACCGCAGTTCGAAGGCCAGACCAAAACCAAACTGGGAAATTCGGAAATCAAGGGCTATGTCGAAACCTTAGTCAACGAAAAACTGGCGACTTATCTGGAAGAAAATCCTCAGGTGGCGAAACGCATTCTGGAAAAAGGCATCGATGCGGCCCGCGCCCGGGAGGCGGCCCGCAAGGCCCGCGATCTGACGCGTCGCAAGGGGGCGCTGGATGGCCTTGCCCTGCCCGGCAAATTGGCCGATTGCCAGGAAAAGGATCCGGCCCTGTGCGAAATCTACCTGGTCGAGGGCGACAGCGCCGGTGGTAGCGCCAAGCAGGGACGTGATCGCCGCTTTCAGGCCATCCTGCCTCTGAAGGGCAAGATCCTGAATGTCGAAAAAGCCCGTTTCGACAAGATGCTGACCTCCAACGAGGTGCGGACCCTGATTACCGCCATGGGTACCGGCATCGGCAAGGGCGATTTTGATGTCAGCAAACTGCGCTATCATCGCGTCATCATCATGACCGATGCCGACGTCGACGGATCCCATATCCGAACCCTGTTGTTGACTTTCTTTTTCCGGCAAATGCCTGAGTTGATCGAACGGGGTCACCTCTACATTGCCCAACCGCCGCTGTACAAAGCCAAGAAGGGCAAGCAGGAACGGTATCTCAAGGATGAAAACGCCCTGACGGAATATCTGCTCAACGAGGGGGTTGATGGCTGTGTCGTGCAACTGGAACACAGCGGCAAGGTTTTGCGGGGTAACCAAATTATTCCGACCCTCAACCGGGTTGTAGAATACAATCAACTGTTTGCGAAGATGGTTCATAAAGGCGTCAATCGGGAGGTCCTGAAGGTATTTGTCCAAGGCAAGGTGCGCAACGGCTTCGAGGACATGCTCGATCTCTCGCCCTTGTTGGAAAGGCTGCAGGCCTCGGAACCCCGCGCCACCTATCAACTGTTGAGTGATCCGGACCGTATCCTGTTTACCTTCGGTAATGTGCGGGCGCGCATCGATCGTGCGGTGCTGGAGGTCTTGTCGTCCCACGAGTATCAGTTGCTGTTGCAGGCCTATGGCAAGGTCGAGGAGGTGTTCGGCGGTCAGAGCGCAACCATCAGCGTCGAGGGGCAACCTGACAACATTGCGTCCGATTACCAGGAAATGCTGATGTTCTTCCAGGAGCGGGCCCGCAAGGGGCAGTATGTTCAGCGCTACAAAGGCTTGGGCGAGATGAATCCGGATCAGCTCTGGGAAACCACCATGGATCCGGAAAAACGCGTCCTGCTACAGGTCAAGGTCGATGATGCCGTTGAAGCCAACCAGATCTTTACCATCCTGATGGGAGATCAGGTTGAACCGCGGCGAGAATTCATCGAAAACAACGCTTTGAACGTATCCAACCTGGATATTTAACCCTGCCCTTTGGGCCGCTGGTGGAAAATATAGCGGGACCGCGGACCCGCGGAGGATTTATTCATGCTTTCGGAACAGAACAAAATACCTGTCAACATTGAGGACGAACTACGCAAATCCTATATGGATTACGCCATGAGCGTAATCATCGGCCGCGCCTTGCCGGATGTCCGGGACGGGCTCAAGCCGGTGCATCGCCGGGTTCTGTATGCCATGCACGAACTGGGCAACGATTACAACAAACCCTACAAAAAATCGGCGCGTGTGGTCGGCGATGTCATCGGTAAGTTTCATCCCCATGGCGATACCGCCGTGTACGACACCATCGTCCGTCTGGCCCAGGATTTTTCCATGCGCTATCCATTGGTGGACGGCCAGGGCAATTTCGGTTCGCTGGATGGAGACAGTGCCGCCGCCATGCGTTATACCGAAATCCGAATGGCGCGCCTGGCCCATGAATTGCTGGCGGATCTGGATAAGGAAACGGTGGATTTCGGGCCCAATTATGACGATTCCTTGCAGGAACCCCTGGTTCTGCCCGCCAAGTTTCCAAATTTGCTGGTCAACGGCTCGGAGGGGATTGCCGTCGGCATGGCCACCAAGATCCCGCCGCACAACCTTGGCGAAGTCATCGATGCGCTGGTTGCCATCATCGATGACCCGACCATTCATATCGATGAACTGATGGCTCTCATTCCGGGTCCTGATTTTCCCACTGCAGGCTTTATTCTCGGCCGGGAAGGCATTCGCCAGGCTTATGAAACCGGGCGCGGCATCATCCAGATGCGGGCCCGGGTATTGGTCGAAAAGGATCGCCGGACCGGACGGGAACGCATCGTGGTGACGGAAATTCCCTACCAGGTCAACAAGGCCCGCCTCATCGAAAAAATCGCCGAGTTGGTCAAGGATCGGAAGTTGGAAGGGATCTCCGATCTGCGCGACGAGTCGGACCGCGACGGTATCCGCGTGGTGGTGGAACTGAAAAAGGAAACCATTCCTCAGGTGACCATCAACCAGCTTTACAAGATGACACCGATGCAGAGTTCCTTCGGCATCATCATGCTGGCCATCGTCAATGGTCAACCCCGGGTATTGACACTGCGTGAGGTATTGGACCGCTTTCTGGATCACCGCAAGGACGTGGTCATCCGGCGCTGTATCTTCGAACTGCGCAAGGCCGAGGAGCGGGCCCATATCCTGGAAGGATTCAAGATCGCCCTGGATAACCTCGACGAGGTCATTGCCATCATCAAAGGGGCCGCCAATCCGCGCGAGGCCAAGGAGGCGCTCATTGCCCGCTTCGGTTTTTCCGAGCGACAGGCCCAGGCAATCCTGGAGTTGCGCCTCCACCGCCTGACCGGCATGGAGCGTGAGAAGATCCTGGCCGAATACCGGGACATCCTGGCCCTCATCGAGCGCCTCAAGGAAATCCTGGCCAGCGAGGTAGAGATTTTCAACATCATCAAGCAGGAGTTGCTGGATATCCGGGAGCGGTTCGCCAATCCGCGGCGCACGGAAATCATCGGTCAGGTCGGCGAATTGTCCCTCGAAGACCTCATCGTGGATGAGGACATGGTGGTGACCGTCTCCCATGCCGGCTATATCAAGCGCAACGCGGTTTCCCTCTACCGGGCCCAACGCCGCGGCGGCAAGGGGGTCACCGGCATGCGGCCGAAGGAGGAGGATTTCGTCGAACAGCTGTTCGTGGCTTCGACCCATGCCTATATCCTGGTGTTTACCGATGCCGGCAAGGTGTATTGGCTCAAGGTCCACGAAATCCCCCAGGGCGGACGGGCTGCGCGCGGCAAGGCGATTGTCAACCTGCTGCAACTGGCCAGCGGCGAAACGGTCACCAGCATCCTGGCAGTGAAGGATTTCAGCGAGGGAAAATTCATTGTTACCGCCACCAAGAACGGCATCGTCAAGAAAACCGATCTCATGGCTTATGCCAATCCTCGGGCCGGCGGCATCATCGCCCTGACCATCGACGAGGGTGATCGGCTGGTATCCACCCGACTCACCGACGGCAGCATGGATCTGCTGCTGGCCAGCCGCAACGGCCAGGCCATCCGCTTCTCCGAGGCCGAAGCGCGGCCCATGGGCCGCACTTCGCGCGGTGTGCGCGGCATGCAGCTGGAGGCCGGAGATGAAGTTATCGGCATGGAAGTGGTTTCCGATACCACGGCTGCGACCTTGGTGACGGTCACCGAAAACGGCTATGGCAAACGAACCTCCTTGGAGGAGTATCGCCAGCAGGGGCGCGGCGGTAAGGGCATCATCACCATCAAGACATCGGATCGTAACGGCAAGGTGGTGGATATCAAGCTCATCAACGATGACTACGATTTGATGTTCATTACCGATGGCGGCAAGGTGTTGCGCACCCGGGTGGCCGACCTGTCCATTATCGGACGCAATACCCAAGGGGTGCGGCTGATGGTGCTGGAAAGCGGGGAACGCATCGTCGCCGTGGCCAAGCTGGCGGAAAAGGATGAGGAAAACGGCGTGGATGATGTGCCGGAGGAGGTCGATGAAGAATTGTCGGCCGAAGAGATCGAGCCGGACGGAGACGACCAGATCTGACCCGTGGTTCTGAACGATCCGAGGTTTTTGCCGCTAGGTTTTTAACCGGCCTTCTTTTATAATGCCCGGCATGACACCGGGCCGGCTGTTGGCAGGGTGACCGTTGCCGGCGGGATCTTGATGGTCCCACGGGAAAAAGGAACCTCGTTCAAAAGCTGTTCCTGTCAATGGTTTGGGTTGGGGCCCCATCGGTTCGCAAAACGGCTGCCAGTCGGTGCGTTATTGTTTTCGGCGGGAGGCTGATTTCCACATCGGGAGGATGCATGAAAATCGGAGTCATTGGGGCGGGGGCCTGGGGAACGACCCTGGCCGACTTGCTGGCCAAAAAGGGTCATGCCGTGACCCTGTGGGCCTATGAGGCGGATCTGGTCGAGCGCATGCGGCAAAACCGCAAGAACGATCTCTACCTGTCCGGTTTCACTCTGGACGACAAGCTTGATTTTACTCATGACGTGGCCGAGGTGACTTCCGGCAAGGAATTGCTGGTGCTGGTGGCTCCGTCGCAGGTCATGCGCCATGTGGTACGCCAGGCCGAACCTCACATCGCACCGGGCACCATTCTGGTTTCGGCCGCCAAGGGAATTGAGAACGACTCTCTGCTGCCCATGTCCGAAGTTCTGCGGGAAATTCTTCCGGCGGAAAAATTCCGTTGCCTGGCCTTCCTGTCAGGCCCGACCTTTGCCAGGGAGGTAGCCGCGGAGATGCCGACGGCCGTAACCGTGGCGGCGGCTGATGAAGCGGTGGCGCGCCAAGTGCAGGAGCTATTTAGCTGCCACTACTTCCGGGTCTATCGCAGCGGCGACGTCATCGGCGTCGAGTTGGGCGGGGCCCTGAAAAACGTCATTGCCGTGGCGGCAGGCATCTGCGATGGGCTGGGTTACGGCTACAATGCCCGGGCGGCCCTGATCAGTCGCGGGCTGGTGGAGATGACCCGTATCGGTGTCGCCATGGGCGCCCAGGAAAAGACCTTTCATGGTTTGTCCGGCATGGGCGATCTGGTGCTGACCTGCACCGGCGACCTGTCCCGCAATCGCACCGTCGGCCTGGAATTGGGGCGCGGTCGTAAGTTGGAGGATGTTCTCTCCGGCATGCGCGTGGTTGCCGAGGGCCTGAAAACCGCCCTGTCGGCCTATCAGTTGGCGGCGAAGCTGGGAGTGGAAACGCCGATTATCAACGAGATGTACCGGATTCTTTACGAAGCAAAACCGCCGCGGTCGGCGGTTCTGGATCTCATGAACCGCCAGTTAAAGGCGGAACAGGACTGACCGGACGCATGCCGGCACCGGAGGCGCCATGTACGCCATCCGTGTAATGACCTACAACCTGCACCGTTGGCAGGGCGTCGATGGCAAGATTGAACCGCACCGCGTGCTGGAGGTGGTGAGTCGTGCCGCACCCGACATCCTGGCGCTTCAGGAGGCCGAATGCGACGCCGGCGACCAGCAGCTGGCTTGCCTGGCGGAGCGGCTGGCCATGTACCGTTACGGGCCCTTTGCGGCCGGAGGCACCGCCTTCCTGTCCTACTATCCCCTCAACGATCTGCAGATTGTGGCCCGCGAGGGGGGAGCCTTTCTTCGTGCCGACGCCCATGTAGCGGGTCGGTTGCTGCACCTGTGCAATGTTCAATGCCGGGGCAGCGCCGTGGAGCGGCGCCGACAGCTCTTGGCCCTGCAGGACCCGCAATTGCTGGGTCGGTTCAGCAGCGGTTGCCCCCTTCTGATCCTGGGGGATTTTGGCGACCGCCGCTGGGGCGGTGCCTCTCTGCCCGTTGGCGGTACCGTGTTGCGCTTGGCCCGGCGCCCCTTCTGGCCGGCCACCTTTCCGGCTTCCTGGCCCCTTTGGGCCCCGGACCGGGCCTATCTGGGCGGACAATTGCAGATCATCGATGTTCGCATCTATCGCGGACGCCAGGCTCGCTGTGCTTCAACCCATCTGCCCCTGCTGTACACCTTGCGGCTGTTCGATCCCCGCAACTATGCCCGCTCGCCTCTCATCGGCCGTCGATCCATGGAAATCGTTCCGGGTTGCCACTGAGGGTCTTTGGGAGGCTCTCGCCGGTTGTCTTCGACTCCCGCCATGGACTGCTATCTCCCGTCGCCAAGGGAGTTGGGCGGTTTGTGGATAACTCTGTGGAAAAAGTGGATAACCCGGTTTTAGGCGGAGGTGAACCGTGCCTGAGAAGGCGACTACGAGGCAGATGATCCGGGTGCTGGAGATTCTTGCAGATACCTATCCCGAGGCTCGCTGTGCCCTGCACTTTGACGGGCCATGGCAATTGCTGGTGGCCACCATCCTGTCGGCGCAATGTACCGATCGCCAGGTGAATCTGGTGACCGGTCCGCTGTTTCAGCGCTTTCCCAACCCGGACGCCATGGCCGGCGCCGACCAAGGGGAGTTGGAAAACCTGATTCGCAGCACCGGATTTTTCCGCAACAAGGCGGCGAATCTGATTGCCTGTGCCGCGGCCCTGCTGCAGCGGCATGCCGGTCAGGTCCCGGAGCGGATGGAGGATCTGGTGGCACTGCCGGGAGTCGGGCGCAAGACCGCCAATGTGGTTCTGGGCAACGCCTTTTCCGTGCCCGGTCTGGCCGTCGATACCCATGTGCGGCGGGTATCGTGGCGTTTGGGGTGGACCAAGCAAACGGATCCGGTGCGTATCGAGCAGGACCTTTGCCCTCGGCTGCCGACCGAGCGCTGGACCATGGCCAGCCATCTGCTGATTCACCATGGCCGCGCGATCTGCCGCGCCTCCCGTCCTGCCTGCCATTCTTGTCCGGTGCTGGCCCTGTGTCCCCGCACGGGCGTCGCCTGACGGATTCCCTCAGTTTTCCTCTTCCAGATCCAGTTGATAGAAATCCATGCTCCGTGGCTGCTCGACCTGGTCGGCAAAACGGGTCGGTGCCGTGCCCGGAGCAAAGGCTTCGATGGTGACATCGGCCCGATCCTCGGGCGCGAGCAGTCCGCTGGCCCGGTCGATGGGCCGAAATTCGATGCTGTCCGGGATATGGAAGGACTGTGGAGCCATATGGCGCACGGCCCTCTGCATGAAATCCAACCACGCCGGCGCCGCGGCCCGGGCACCCGTTTCGCCATATCCCAGGGAGCGTTCCTGATCGTAACCGACCCAGGACAGGGCCACCAATTGCGGGGTAAAGCCAACGAACCAGGCATCCTTGAGGTCGTTGGTGGTGCCGGTCTTGGCCGCCACCGGCCGGGCCAGGGATTTGGCGATTTGACCGGTTCCCTCCTGGACGACGCTTTCCATCAGGTTGGTGATGAGAAAGGCGGTTTCCGGCGAGATGACCCGTTCCGGAGACAGCCGGATCCATTGTTGATCGCGGCCGGGACCACCGGGAAAATCAGCCGGATCGATGGATTCCAGCACCCGGCCGGTGCGATCCACCACCTTGGTGACATAAACGGGATTGACCCGTACCCCGCCATTGGCAAAAGCGCAATAGGCGGTCGCCAACTCCAGCGGCGATACCGCCGAGGACCCCAGGGCCAAGGTGAGGTCGTTGTTCAGGGGCGACTGGATGCCCAGTTTACGCGCATAGCCGATGGCATACCGGACCCCGATATCCTGCAGCATTTTGACCGTTACCACATTGTTGGAGTGGGTCAGAGCCTGGCGCACGGTCAAAGGACCACGGAAGGTGCCGTCATAATTTTTCGGGCTCCATTCCCGGCCGCCCCCCGGAAAACTGATGGGAGTGTCCATGACGATGGTCGCCGGAGTATAGCCCTTGTCCAACGCCGCGGCGTAGATGAGCGGTTTAAAGGCGGAACCCGGCAATCGCCGCGCCTGAATGGCTCGATTGAACTGGCTGTGCCGAAAATCGTAGCCGCCCACCATGGCCTTGACCTGGCCGTTGTTCGGATCCAGGGCTACCAGAGCCGCTTGGGCTTCGGGAACCTGTTCCAGAGCCAAAACCAGATGCTGCCCTTCCACCTTGCTGACCCGCAACAGCAGCACCGAGCCGACCGGCATCTGCAGGCGGCCCCGGCCGCGCTGGGTTTGGGCCGGCTGGCCTCGCGGCACGACGGTCAACTGGCCGAGCCAATCGCGGGAGGACAGGGGAATGCTGCCGGTAAAACGGCCGACCCGCACCAGCAGGCGATTCTGCTCCTGGCCGGTCAGTACCCCTTCGATCAGGCTGCCCGGCGCCGGCGGTTGCTCGATGGTGGCTTCCTGGCGAGCCACAAAGATGTTTTGTTCCCCGGCGCTGAGGGTGCGCAGCGGGCCGCGAAATCCCCAGCGGCGGTCGTGGCGGCGCAGATTGGACTGCACCGCCTCCTGGGCCGCCTGCTGCATTTCGACATTCATGGTGGTGTAGACTTTGAGTCCGCCGTAGGTCAGGGCCTGCGCGCCGTAGCGTTCTTCGATATAGCGGCGTACTTGCTCGGTAAAATAATCGGAGCCGGCCACTTGGCGGGCCGGGCGCGGCTGAATCTTGATGGTCTCCCGATCCGCGGCGGCGGCCATTTCCTCCGTGATAAACCCTTCCTTGACCATCCGGGCCAAGACGTAGCGCTGGCGTTCCTTGGCGGCCGGATAATTGCGGTAGGGCGAATAGCGGCTGGGAGCCTGGGGCAGGCCGCCGAGCATGGCGCACTCCGCCAGGGTCAACTGGTTGACATTTTTGCCGAAATAGTTTTCCGCCGCCGCCTGCACACCGTAGGCGCCGTGCCCGAGGTAGATCTGGTTCAGGTACAGGTAGAGAATATCCTCCTTGGCCAGTTTCTTCTCGATGCGCCAGGCCAGGATGGCCTCTTTGAACTTGCGGGAAAATTTGCGTTCGGGGGTCAGCAGCAGGCTTTTGGCGACCTGCTGGGTAATGGTGCTGCCGCCCTGCCGGATACCGCCGGCCAGGATATTTTTCATGGCGGCGCGCAGAATGGAGAGCAAATCGATGCCGGGATGCCGATAGAAATTGGCGTCTTCCGCAGCGACGAAGGACTGCAGTAGCAGCTCGGGCATGCTGTTGACCGGTACCAGGATGCGCCGCTCCTGGGCGAATTCGGCGAGCACCGTTCCGTCGTCGGCGAACACTTGGGTGACGATGGGTGGATGATAGTCGGCCAGGGTGTCCACCTTGGGCAGGCTGGCGGCCACCCACAGATAACCGGCCAGCAGCAGGGCACAGCCGGTCACCAGCAGACCGGCCAGAGACCAGAGAATAATGGGGATGATTTGTTTGCTGTTCATAGTAGTAAACTCAGGCTCCCTTCCAGAATGGGGCTGTTTATACCACAAAATCCCCCATAGGAACAGAGGGCTTGCCGAGGATATTGACTTTGGCCTGTACCTGTGCTAACCAGATCCATCTGTCTTCAGGAGGTAGTTATGCAACCCAGCCAGCAGGGCACCAGGTGTGCAGCAAGCCCGCGGCGAGCTCGCCGCGCAGCGGCCGTAAGCCGCCCCGGGGCTCATCGTCTTGCCGCCTGAAGACCGGTTCGGGCATCAGCAGTGAGGCCATGGGCTTGTTGCCCGTGGCTTTTTTCTTTTTTGGCCGGCCAGGCCAGTGGCGGATCAACGGGGAAGGGTAGGGAGAAGGGCATGCGCAACGACATCGTACACATCGGCGCCGGAGAATTGACCTACGAAATACGGGCTATCGTCGAGATTGCCGATACCCTGCAGCGGATGGGTATCAAGACCAACATGGAAAATATCGGTGATCCCATTGCCAAGGGAGAAAAAATTCCGCGCTGGATCAAAAAAGTGGTAGCCGATCTGGTCATGGAGGATTGTACCTACGGCTATTGCCCGACCCGCGGGGTGCTGGAAACCCGCGAATTCCTGGCAGAGCAGACCAACCTGCGCGGCAAAGCCCAGATTCGTCCCGACGATATCCTGTTTTTCAACGGTCTCGGCGACGCCATCCAGAAGGTGTACGGTTTCCTGCGCCGGGAATCCCGGGTTATCGGACCGTCGCCGACCTATTCCACCCATTCCTCGGCCGAAGCGGCCCATGCCGGCACCCGCCCTATCTCCTATCGCCTCGACCCGGATAATCACTGGTACCCCGATTTGGATGATCTGCGTCTGTCGGTTAAATACAATCCAGCCATCGCCGGCATCCTGATCATCAATCCCGACAATCCCACCGGAGCGGTCTATCCGGAGCGCATTCTGCGGGAGATGATCGCCATCGCCAAGGAATACGACCTGTTCGTCATCTGCGATGAGGTGTATCATAACCTGGTGTTCAACGGCCAGTCGACCAAACCCCTGAGCGATATCATCGGCGATGTTCCCGGCATGGCACTGCGCGGCATCAGCAAGGAAGTTCCCTGGCCGGGGGCACGCTGCGGCTGGATGGAGGTCTACAACGCCGACAAGGACCCCATGTTCCAGCGCTATGTGCAAAGCATACTGAACGCCAAGATGGTCGAAGTCTGCTCCACCACTTTGCCGCAGAAGGCCATTCCCCGTCTGCTGGCCCATCCGGAATACCGGGCCTACCTGGAGGAACGCAAAGCCCGTTACGAACGGGCCTCGAACATCGCCTACGAGGTTCTCAAGGAGGTGCCGGGCATCAAGGCCAACCGCACCAACGGTGCCTTTTACATGAGTGTGGTGATCAACCGCGAACTGCTTACCCACCGGCAGACCCTGCCCATTGCCAATGAGGACGTGCGCAACCTGGTCGAGGGGTTGGTCAACCAGCCGGGGATTTCCCTGGACAAGCGATTCGTTTATTATCTCCTGGCGTCCACCGGTATTTGCGTGGTGCCCCTGTCGTCCTTCTGCACCCCGGAACAGGGTTTCCGCATCACCCTTCTGGAGCGGGACGAGCAGGAATTCACGCGTATATTCCAGACCATCGCGGCCAACATTACGACCTATCTGAATTCCTGACCGGAACGGCTTGGCGCCTCATGCGGGCAGATGGCAGGGGACAGGAGGGACAAGGATTGACGGTATTGCTTGCCGAGGTCGAAGCGGCCAACCTGCTGCCCATCGATGTCGATTCCCTGTTTCTGGGCGGTTCCTGCCCCTGTGATTTGTTTCGACGCCTGCAGGGCGGGGAATATGTGCTGTTTGCCGCCCAGGGCCATGAATTTGATGGCGACAGCCGAATTCGCCTGAAGCAGTTCGGTACGGAGGTTCTGTATATCCGTCGCGAGGCGGCGACATCCTACAGCCGTTTCCTCAAGGAGTCCCTGACGCGTCTGATTCGCGATCCATCCATCTCCGCCGCCGCCAAGGCCCAGGCGGTGCAGGTGGCCTGCCGCGAGGTTCTGCGCCGTATCTGCGAGGAACCGCGGGCGGCCTTCGTCAGTCAGGCCAGCGAAATCATTGCGCCGACGGTGGAACTCATCGTGGCCAGCGACGAGGCCGCCCGACATCTGGTGCGGCTGACCTCCTTCGACCATGCCACCTATGTCCATTCGACCAATGTCGGCATTTTTGCCCTGGCCCTGGCCCGTCTTTTTTTCGGCGAGGACCCGCAGCACGATCTGCACCGCCTGGGAGCCGGCTTTTTTCTGCACGATCTGGGCAAATGCCTGGTACCCCTCGAAATTCTCAACAAGCCCGGGGCGTTGACGGCGGCGGAACGGCAAATCATGAATCGGCATGTCGAAGACGGTTTCCGGTTGCTGGAGGAAAGTCACATGCTGACCGACGAGGTGCGCACCATCGTGTTGCAACATCATGAGCGGGATAATGGCAGCGGTTATCCCTATGGCATGACCGGCCCGGACATCCATCCCTACGCCCGCATCTGCCGCTTGGCGGATATCTATGAAGCCCTGACGTCGAATCGCCCCTATCATACCCGGCGCAGCACCTTCGAGGCCCTGAAGTTCATGCGGGAAACGGTCGTGGCCGATGTCGACGAGCAGTTGTTCGGTCACTTCGTGCGTCTTTTCATGTAGCCTTGTGTTTGCCATCGGGATGGTTGCCATGCCTGAAGATCGCCCGCGCCTGATTCGCTCCATCGGTTTTTTGTCCGGTCTCGGCATCAGTATGGTTGCCGCCTCTCTCATCGGCCTGGCCATGGGGTACTACCTGGATCGCCGACTCGGCACGGCCCCGTGGATGACGCTCTTGTTTCTCTTTTTCGGCATCGCTGCCGGATTCCGCAACCTTTTTATACTGACCCGCCGCGAGCTGGAGCGCCAGCGTCGTGAGGAGCAGGACCAGGATCCAAATCCCGCCCCATAAACCTTGCCCCGTCGTTTTCTATACAAGCCCATGCGGGATGCTATACTGGAAGAAGAGCCGCAATACTCTTTTTCAAGGGGGCAACTATGCAAAAAGACTCCAGAAAATTTGGTATCAGCGATAAACGAGGGCGGGCCGAAACCAGTTCCGATCCCTATCTGCAGGGCGAAGGGTTGCCGGAACCGGCGGTCTGCGCAGGGTGCCAGGCGATTTACCGCAAAAAACGCTGGTATCGGGACGCGGCTGAATATGAGGTGCTGGCCAGGGATGCCGAAGTCCGCAAGGTGACCTGTCCGGCCTGCCGCAAGATGGAGGATCGTTATCCGGAAGGCTATGTCACCTTGCGTGGAGAGTATCTCTGGCGCCACGAGGAGGAAATCCGTAATCTGCTGCAGAATGAAGAGAGCAAGGCCATGGCCAAGAATCCGTTGGAGCGGATCATGCGCATGGAGCGGGAGGGGGAAGCACTGATCATCGAGACCACGGAGGAAAAACTGGCCGAGCACCTGGGTCGGGCCATGAGCAAAGCCCATCAGGGCGAACTGGATATCGCCTGGGACGACAAGCATGCCATCTGCCGGGTCTGTTGGCAGCGCGAGGTATGAGACATGGCCGCTTCGGATCGGCAGCCCGGCGAATGTGACGGGTCTGCGGTCGGTGGGGATCGGCCACCGGACCGAGACGGTTTCCGGTTGCTGGAACATACCGCCGACATGGGCATCGAAGCGACGGCGGCCAGCCGGGAGGCGTTGTTCGTCCAGGCGGCGCGCGGCCTGCTGGCGGTACTGGGGGGCGGTCCGGGCCCGGGCGCGGTGGAACAGGTCGTGCCCATGGAACTGGATTGCGACGATCTGGAAGAGTTGCTGGTTTGGTGGCTGAACGAAGTGCTGCACTTGGTGCAGGGTCGCGGCAGGTGGCCACAGGCTATTTTGCTGGAAAAGGTGGAGGATGGCAGCCTGCGCGGCCGGATTGCGGTGCGCGGCATGACGGATCAACAGGACCGTCCGCAGCGCGAGGTCAAGGCGGTCACCTACCATCAGCTCTGTGTGCGGCGGACCCGGCAGGGATGGCTCGCGCGGGTCTACCTCGACCTGTGACCTCCGGCGGCCGCAGGCATTCGGGAGACAAGAGGCCATGAGCGTTCCGGTTCAGCAGATTGATGCCTGCCGCTGGCGCATCCCTCGGGAAGGCGCCATGCGGACCGAAGGCTTGGTGTACGCCAGTGCCGCCATGATGGAAGTGCTGCGCCGTGAGCAGGCCTTGGAGCAGGTACGCAACGTCGCCATGCTGCCGGGCATCGTCGGGCCGTCCCTGGGCATGCCCGACATCCATTGGGGATACGGATTTCCCATCGGCGGTGTCGCCGCCTTCGATGCGGACCAGGGGGTGGTTTCCCCCGGGGGGGTAGGTTACGATATCAACTGCGGCGTGCGCCTGCTGCGCTCGCAGCTGGAGGTGGCCGACATTCGGCCGCGCCTGACGGAACTGGCCGATACCTTGCTGCGCAACGTCCCGTCGGGGGTCGGTTCCCATCGCCGCGATCTGCGCCTGACCGTGGCCGAAGAGCACAAGGTGCTGCGCGAAGGAGCCGCCTGGGTGGTGCGCCGCGGTTTGGGCCGGGAGGAGGATCTCCGGCATATCGAGCAGGGCGGATGCATTGAAGGCGCCGATCCCGACCTGCTGTCGGAGCGGGCCCTGGAGCGCGGCCGCGATCAGCTCGGCACCCTGGGTTCCGGCAACCATTTCCTGGAAGTCCAGGTCGTCGACACCATCATCGACGGGCCCGCGGCCGAGGTCCTGGGGTTGTTTCCCGGGCAGGTCACGGTCACCATTCATACCGGCAGCCGCGGACTCGGCTACCAGGTATGTGACGACTACCTGCGTGTCATGCTGCGAGCCGCGGCCAAGTACGGTATCAGCCTGCCCGATCGACAGCTGTGCTGTGCGCCCCTGTCCAGTCCGGAGGGCCGCCAGTATCTGGCGGCCATGGCCTGTGCCGCCAACTTCGCCTTTGCCAACCGGCAGCTGATCACGGCCTGGGTGCGCGAATCCTTCGAGCAGGTGCTTGGCCGCAGTGCCGGGGCCCTGCAGCTGTCGGTCATTTACGATGTCTGCCACAATATCGCCAAGTGGGAGCAGCACCAGGTGGCCGGTGCCATGCGGCGCCTGTGCGTGCATCGCAAGGGGGCGACGCGGGCCTTCCCGCCCGGTCATCCGGAAGTGCCGGCCGCCTATCGGGCCATCGGTCAACCGGTGCTCATCCCCGGCGACATGGGGCGCTATTCCTACGTCCTGCTTGGTACCGCGGCGGCCTACGCGGAAACCTTCGGTTCCACCTGTCATGGGGCCGGCCGGGTGCTGTCCCGCCATGCCGCCAAGCACCTGGCCCGCGGCCGCAACATCTTCACGGAACTGGCAGCCCGGGGCATTGTGCTGCGGGCCGCCGGGCGCGATACCGTGGCCGAGGAAATTTCCGAAGCTTACAAGGACGTCGCCGAGGTGGTGGGAGTGGTGCAACAGGCCGGCATCGGCCGGGTGGTGGCACGCCTGCGGCCGCTGGCGGTGGTCAAGGGGTGAGAGGCATGCGGACCGGTGATCCGGCAGGGAACTGATTTACCGGGTGTCGGCTTCGGAGCGGCGAATCACCACCTCGGCCTCTTCCTGCCGGCTCAGATAGACCCGCAACGCGGCGCGCAAGGCGCCCACCGCCAGGTTGGAACAGTGCATCTTGCCGGGCGGCAGGCCGTCCAGAGCTTCCGCCACCTGCTCTTCGGTGAGTTGCAGGGCCGCTTCGATGGTGCGGCCGATGGCCAGTTCGCTGGTCACCGAAGCGGTGGCGATGGCGGCGGCGCAACCGAGGACCTTGTATTTCATATCCCGAATCACGTTTCCTTCCACCCGCAGGAAAATCAACAGACAGTCGCCACAGGCCGGGTCGCCATACTGGACGGCGACGCTGGCCTCCTCCAGGTAGCCGACGTTGCGTGGGTTGCAGAAGTGCTCCATGACTTTCAGGCTGTACACGGCAATCCTCCGGATCGGGTGACGGTCGACGGATTCTAGCTGTCGCCTGCCTAAGCGTCAAGCCTCGGCCAAGGCCATGGTGACCCAGAAGGCGTGCCGCGAAGGGTACGGGATAACTTTCCTTCCGCTCCCGTCTCACTTATAATAGCCTGCCTTGCCGACAGGATCATCCATGGACCAGAGTTTTACAGCCCGGGCTGCCGCTTTTCTGCGTCAGGCCATCGCCGAAGCCGGCGGTCAGGAGGTTTTTTTTCTCGGCCGCACCGATGCCGATCTGCGTGTCGTCGAGGCGCGGGTGCTGGCGCGGGGCAATGAGCAGGCGGTGCCCGCCATTCTGCAGGAGTGCCGTTACGGCGACGTGGTGATTCACAATCATCCCGGCGGCCGGTTACGGCCCTCCGCCGCCGATTTGGATATTGCCGGCCGGCTCGGCGCCCAGGGCGTCGGCTTTCTGATTGTGGATAACCCTGTGGAAAGTGTGTATAGGGTGGTGGAGCCCTTCTCTCCGCGCCGGGCGCAGCACCTTGAACCCCAGGCCATCGCCGCCATTCTCGGCCCCACGGGAGTGGTCGCCCGCACCCTCCCCGGCTACGAGGAGCGTCCCGAGCAGCTGCGCATGGCCCTGGCGGTGGGCGAAGCCCTGAATGGTGATCGGGTGACGGTCATCGAGGCCGGCACCGGCACCGGCAAGAGCCTGGCCTATCTGGTGCCGGCCATTCTCTGGGCCCTGGCCAACGAAGAACGGCTGGTGGTATCGACCAACACCATCAACCTCCAGGAGCAGCTGATCCGCAAGGATCTGCCCTTCCTGCAGCGTGCCACCGGTCTCAAGTTCCGGGCGGTTCTGGTCAAGGGTCGGAACAACTATTTTTGTCACCGGCGCGCCGAGGGAGCGCGGCTGGAACCGGATCTGTTCGATCCCGAACTCAACGCCGAACTCGCTGCCTTGCTGGAATGGGGCGCACGCAGCCAGGTCGGCTCGCGCGAGGACCTGCCGGTGCCACCGCGGCGGGAAGTCTGGGAAGAGGTGCAGTGCGAGGTCGACCAGTGTGCCCGGGTGCGCTGTCCCCATTACAGCGCCTGCTTTTTCCACAAGGCCCGGCGCCATGCCGCCCAGGCCGACCTGCTGGTGGTCAACCATGCCCTGTTGCTGTCGGATCTGGCATTGCGCCGGCAGACGGACAACTATACGGCCGCCGCCGTGCTGCCGCCCTTCGATCGGGTGATTCTCGACGAGGCCCATCACCTGGAAGACGTTGCCACCCATTACTTCGCCACCCAGGTCAGCCGCTTTACCTTCGGCCGCCTGCTCGGCAAGCTGCGCCATCCGCGCAAGCCGGACAAAGGCGCCTTGCCGCGGTTGCTGGCCCTGCTGGCCAAGGAGTTGCCCGACAGCGAAGATGTCTTGTACCGGCGCCTCTACGAGCGCCTGGAAACGACCCTGGTCCTTCGCCAGCAGCTGTTCGATCAGGCCCCACAACTGCTGGAAAGCCTGGGCCAGGAGCTGCTCGAACATCTCGGCCGGAAGGCCGGCCGGGAAGACCTGCGGCTGCGGGTGGTGCCGGATTTGCGGGCCGGAGAATTCTGGCAGAGCGCCGTGGAGCGGCTGCGCCGCCTGACCGCCGGCATCGGCGAGCTGGCCGGGGCGCTGCAGGCCCTGCTGCTGGACTGCGAACGTGCGCCTGAGGCGGTGGCTGAAAAATTGGCCTCGCCCCTGACGGATTTGCGCGGCCTTATCGGCCGTTTGGCCGGTATCGGTGCCGATCTGGCGCTCTTCATCCACGAGGATGAAGGTACCTGCGCCTGGTTCGAGGTGGGGGAGGCCCGCATCGGCCGCGGTCGCGGGCTGCTCACCCGGCTCTGTACCGCACCTCTGGAGGTGGCCGGCGAACTCAAAGAGGGACTCTATGATCGCTTTCGCAGCGTGGTACTCACCAGCGCCACCCTGACCGTCGGCGAGTCCTTCGCCTATCTGGCCGGTCGGGTCGGCCTGGATCGCATCGAGCCGGGTCGGATGCACGAACTGCTGCTTCACTCCCCCTTTGATTTCGCTCGGCAGGCGCTGCTGGTGGTGCCGACGGACATCCCGGAGCCGGGGCGCGCCGGCTATCCGGAGATGGTGCGTGATCTGACCGAGCAGGCAGTGCTGGCGGCGGGCGGCCGTTCCTTTGTGCTGTTCACCGCCTACGGTCTGCTGCACCAGGTCCATGGGCAACTGGCCCCGATCCTCGGCGCCCGGGGTTATCCCTGCCTGCGCCAGGGCGAGGAAAATCGCCACGGCCTGTTGAAGAAATTCGCCGCCGATCCGGCCAGCGTGCTGTTTGCCACCGATTCCTTCTGGGAAGGGGTGGATGTGCCCGGCCGTGCCCTGGAGCAGGTGATCATCACCCGCCTGCCCTTCAAGGTGCCGACAGAACCGGTTTTGGCGGCCCGCGCCGAGGCCATCGCCGCCCGCGGCGGCGATCCCTTCATGGCCTACACCGTGCCGCAGGCGGTCATCAAGTTCAAACAGGGCTTCGGCCGCCTGATCCGCCATCGTGCCGATCGCGGCGTGGTGCTGATCCTTGATGCACGGGTGGTGAAAAAAGGCTATGGGCGCATGTTTCTGCGCTCCCTGCCCGAGGTGCCGTTGGTGGCGGCGCCGACGCTCGAGGCTCTGCGGCGGCTGGAGGCCTTTCTCGCCGGCTCGGAGGACGTTTTTCCAGCCGGGTTGCCGGCGGAAGGCTGACGGTCCCACCCACGCTGTTTCTGAGGCTGCGACGCGCAACCGGCCCATGTGGGTCAGATCAGGCCAAGCACGGCTTGGGATGGCGTGGCAGGCACGGTTGTCGCAGAAGTCTGCATGAATAATTCGGGTTTGGCTTGCAGGCAAGCCTGCGGCATGCTAGAAGACGAAGGATCGGGCCGTTGCAGGGAGTGGCTCCGGCACAATCCGCAGAGGAGGATCAAGGCCATGATTATCGTAACCGGTGGCGCCGGTTTTATCGGCGGCAATATTCTTCAGGCCCTCAATGCCAGAGGGCGTACCGACATCCTGGTGGTGGACGATCTGCAGGACGGAACCAAATTCGCCAATTTGGCCGATGCCCGTATTGCGGACTATCTGGACAAGGACGAGTTTCTGCAGCGGGTCCGTTCCGGCGACGAGTTCGGCGGGGTCGAAGCGATTCTGCATCAGGGCGCCTGCTCCACCACCACGGAATGGGACGGCCGTTACATGATGGCCAACAACTACGGCTATTCCAAGGATCTGCTGCATTACTGTCTGACGCGCCGGATTCCCTTCATCTATGCCTCCAGCGCGGCGACCTATGGCGGCGGCCAGGTGTTTCGCGAAGAACCGGAATTCGATCGACCGCTGAACGTCTACGGCTATTCCAAAGCCCTGTTCGATCAGTATGTTCGCCGGTTGATGCCGAAAGCCTGCAGCCAGGTGGCCGGTTTTCGCTACTTCAATGTCTACGGACCGCGTGAGCAGCACAAGGGCAGCATGGCCAGCGTCGCTTTTCACATGCGCAACCAGTTGTTGACCGAAGGGGTGGTCAAGCTCTTCGAAGGCTGTGACGGCTATGGCGACGGCGAGCAACGGCGGGACTTCGTCTATGTGGACGACGTGGTAAAGGTCAACCTGTGGTTCCTCGATCACCCCGAGGTATCGGGCCTGTTCAATGTCGGCACCGGTCGCAGCCAGCCTTTCAACGATGTCGCCCGCGCGGTGCTGGCCGCTCACGACGAGGGCGAACTGCGCTACATTCCCTTCCCCGAACATCTCAAGGGGCGCTACCAGAGCTTTACCGAAGCCGATGTGAGCCGCTTGCGGGCGGCGGGTTACACCGATCCCTTTTTGCCCGTCGAGGAGGGCGTGGCGCGATACATGGCATGGCTGCAGCAACGCTGAGCGGCCGAAGGCCGGCTGCGGACCTGGAGGCGGCAGGGCTTGGAAAGAGATCCGGAAGGCGGACGGCAGATGCCCGATAAATGGAACAACATCTGGCAGCAACGGGCGGACCAGCCCCTCTCTGCCGACGCTTGGCTGCGCCGGGCCCTGCCCCTGCTGCCACCGGGACGGGCGCTTGACGTGGCCTGCGGCCGGGGACGCAATGCGCTGTTCATGGCTGAGCGGGGGTATGACGTCACCGCCGTCGACGATTCTGTCGAAGCCCTGGCGCAGGTGCTGGAGGTCGCGCGCAGCAGACATCTGAACATCGCCCTGCGACAGATGGATCTGGAGCGGACCTGCCGCCTGCCCGGCAGTGGCTATGATGTCGTGATGCAGTTTTTCTACCTGCAGCGCTCCCTGCTGCCGGCCTTGCGGCAGGCGGTCCGTCCCGGCGGTGTCGCCATCCTGCGCACCTTCAGCCTGGCCGGCCCCTTTCCCGGCGGGCCCGGCAATCCCGCCTTCGCCCTGGCCCCCGGGGAGTTGCTGAAAATGTTTGCCGGCTGGCAGGTGCTGCTGCATGAAGAAGGTCTGGAGCAGTCCCACCGGGGCGGCAGCCTGGCCGGGATTGTCGCGCGCCGGCCTCTGGATGATCCGGCATGTGCCTGATTGTCCTGGCTTGGCGGCAGCATCCGGACTTTTCCCTGGTGCTGGCGGCCAACCGTGACGAAAGCTTTCAGCGGCCTGCCGCTGCGGCCGCCTTCTGGCCCCGGGAACCGCACATCCTGGCCGGGCGCGATCTGCAGGCTGGGGGAACCTGGCTCGGGGTGACCCGCTGCGGTCGTTTCGCTGCTTTGAGCAATGTACGGGAGGCGGCCGCGCCTGGCGGTCCGTCGCGGGGCGGGTTGGTGAGCGCTTTTTTGCGCGGCAAGGCCTCGCCGGCGGATTACCTGGCCGGCGTCGCCCGGCATGGCATGCAGTTTGCCGGTTTCAACCTGCTGGCGGGCGATGGGCGCCAGTTGGGCTATTGCTCCAACCGGGATGGTGCACCGCGCCTGCTCGCGCCCGGGATTTACGGTCTCAGCAACCATCTGCTCGATACCCCCTGGAGCAAGGTCCAGCGGGCCAAGGACCTGCTCGCCCCGCTGCTGGCCAGGCCCGAACCGCGACCCGAGGACTTTTGGGCCTTGCTGTCCGACCGCTGGCAGCCGCCGAAGGAGCAACTGCCGAAAACCGGCCTCGATGGGGACCGGGAACGGCGATTTTCCTCCATTTTCGTGCCAGGCGGCGACTACGGTACCCGGTGTTCGACGGTGCTGTTGATGGGCCGCGACGGGCGGGTCCGTTTTGTGGAACGGCGCTTCGACGCCAAGGGGGAGTGTGCGGGTGAAGCGCGGTATGTCTTTGCCCTCCAGCCGCGACAGGGAGAATGACCGGTATGAAATTGCCACGCCAGAGATCATCCATTCCCTTTCCGGGCCCGGAGAACCCCTTGGATCCCCTGGCCCGGGACTTGCCGCTGCCGACCGAGTTGCCGCTGCTGCCGGTTCAGGACGCGGTGGTCTTCCCGCACATGATTCTGCCCCTGGTGATTGGCCGCCGGCGCTCGCAGACGGCCGTCGATGAAGCCCTGGAAGGGGATCGGCTGGTTTTTCTCGTCGCCCAGAAGGAAGCGGGGGAGGACGATCCCGAGGTCGGAGATCTCTTCCGGGTCGGAACCGTGGGCATGATCATGCGGCTGGTCAAGCTGCCCGATGGCCGCAGCAAGATTCTGGTGCAGGGTCTGGCCAGGGCCCGCCTGCAACGCTTCCTGGCTACCGATCCCTGTTTCCGGGTGCAGGTGACGCCTGTGGCCCTTGCGGCGCCGGGCTCCGAACCCACCACGGAAGTGCAGGCGTTGATGCGCGCAGTGCGCGAGCAACTGGCTGAAATGCAGGATCTGGGACGGGTGCTGTCCGACGATGCCCTGACGGCCATCGAGAATGTGGCGGAACCCGGAACCCTGGCCGATCTGGCGGCCTGCAACATGGGTCTCGGTGTGCCTCAGGTTCAGGAATTGCTGGAGGTGATCGATCCCCTGGAGCGTTTGCACCAGGTGCAGACGCTGCTCATGCGGGAACTGGACCTGCTCCTGGTACAGCAGCGCATTCAGCATCAGGCCCGGGAGGAGATGGGCAAATCCCAGCGGGAGTACTACCTGCGCGAGCAGTTGCGGGCCATCCAGTCCGAACTGGGGGAGAACGACGCCAAGCTCGACGATCTGCGGGAGTTGCAGGCGCGCCTCGATGAGGCTCGGCTGCCGGACGAAGCCCGGCAGGAGGTGGACAAGCAGTTGCGGCGGCTGGAACAGATGCCCGCCGAAGCGGCGGAATATTCCATGCTGCGGACCTATCTGGACTGGCTGGTGGATTTGCCCTGGAGTCGGACCACCCGCGACAGTCTCGATCTGGCGGAGGCCCGGCGCATCCTCGATGAGGATCATCACGATCTGGAGCGGGTCAAGGAACGGATCCTCGAATTTCTTGCGGTGCGCAAGCTGAAGCAGCAGGCAAAAGGTCCGGTGCTATGCTTCGTCGGGCCGCCGGGGGTCGGCAAGACCAGCCTCGGTCGCTCCATCGCCCGCGCCCTGGGACGCACCTTCGTCCGGATTTCCCTGGGCGGAGTGCGGGACGAAGCCGAGATCCGCGGCCATCGTCGCACCTATGTCGGCGCCCTGCCGGGCCGCATCATCCAGGGCATGAAGCAGGCCGGGACCGCCAATCCGGTTTTCATGCTGGATGAACTGGACAAGGTCGGCGGCGCCGATTTCCGCGGCGATCCCTCCGCCGCCCTGCTGGAACTGCTCGATCCGGAACAGAATCACGCCTTTTCCGATCATTACATCCATTTGCCCTTCGATCTTTCCCGGGTCATGTTCATCGCCACCGCCAATGTCCTCGACCCGATTCCGGCTGCGCTCAAGGATCGCCTGGAGGTGATCCGCCTGGCCGGTTACACCAGCGAGGAAAAGCTGGCCATCGCCCGGCGCTTTTTGCTGCCCCGGCAAAGGCAGGACTGCGGTCTGGCCGAGGAGTGCTTGAGCCTGTCCGACAACGCCCTGGCAGCCATCATCAGCGACTATACGGCAGAAGCCGGCTTGCGCAATCTGGAGCGGGAACTGGGCCGCATCTGCCGCCAGGTCGCCCGTCGGGTCGCCGAGGGCGACAGTCGGCCGGTGCAACTGGGCAAGGCGCAGATTGCCGGCTATCTCGGGCCGCCGCGCCACTATGCCGACGTCCTGCCGGAGGCACCGCAGATCGGGGTGGCGACCGGTTTGGCCTGGACTGAAGCCGGGGGCGAGACCTTGACCATCGAAGTCGGCACCATGCCGGGCAGCGGCCAGCTGCACCTGACCGGCCAACTCGGCGACGTGATGAAGGAGAGCGCTCAGGCCGCCCTGTCCTACGCCCGCTCTCATGCCCTGGAGTTGGGTATCGATCCGGCCTTCTACCAGCAGCGCGATATCCACATCCACGTGCCGGCCGGGGCGATTCCCAAGGATGGACCGAGCGCCGGGGTGACCATGGCCACCGCCCTCATTTCCGCCTTGACCCGACGGCCGGTCGATGGTCGGGTGGCCATGACCGGTGAAATTACCCTGCGCGGTCGGGTGCTGCCGGTCGGCGGCATCAAGGAGAAGCTGTTGGCCGCGGTGCGGATGCGCCTGCGTTGCGTGCTGCTGCCGCGTCGCAACCAGGCCGATCTGGCCGAAATTCCCGCCGCTTTGCGCCGCAAGGTGCACATCGAGCTGGTCGAGAGCATGGATCAGGTGCTGTCGGCGGCACTGGAGCCCGCACCATGAAACTGGCGGAACTGGGGGAATTCGGTTTAATCGAGCGGATTCGGGCCGCGGCCCGCAGCGAAGCATCGGTACGCTGCGGCATCGGTGACGATTGCGCGGCCGTGACGGTGCCTGCAGGTCATCTGTTGCTGACCACCACCGACCTGCTCATCGAAGGGGTGCACTTTCAGCTGGCCTGGAGCGATATGCGGACCCTGGGGCGCAAGAGCGTCACCGTCAATGTCAGCGATGTCGCTGCCATGGGCGGCCAACCGCGGCACCTTTACCTGGGCCTGGGCATTCCCGCCGCCATGGAGGTGGCGGATCTGGAACAGTTCATCGAGGGTTTTCTGGAGGCGGCCCGGGAATACGATACAGTTCTCATCGGCGGCGACACCTGTCGCTCTTCCGGGCCTCTACTCATCAGCGTCACCGCTGAAGGATCCGTGGCCCCCGAGCAGATGGTGCGCCGGGCCGGTGCCCGGGCCGGTGATGTTCTGGTCGTGTCCGGAACCCTGGGCGACAGCGCTCTGGCCCTGCGCCATCTGGCCGCGGGCCGGCCGCAGCAGCCCATGCTGGCGGCCCGACACCACGATCCGACCGCCCGGGTGGCGTTGGGCCGAGCCCTGGCTGAAACCGGCCTGGCGACGGCCATGATCGATGTTTCCGATGGCCTGCTGGCGGACTTGGGGCACATCCTGACGGCCTCGGGGGTCGGGGCCGTGGTCCGGGAAGCCTGCCTGCCGCTGTCGGAACCCTTCCGCCAGGCCTTGGCCGGGGATCCGTCCTTGCTGGATCTGGCCCTGGCCGGCGGCGAGGATTACGAATTGTTGTTCAGCGTTCCGGTAGAGCGGTGCAAGGCCCTGGCGGAACTGTCCGCCCGGGTCGGAGTACCGTTGACCCGCATCGGCACGGTTGAGCCGTCGCACCGGGGGCTTCTGATTCAGGATGCGGCCGGACATTGCCGAAAGGCGTCAGCCTCCGGATTCAACCATTTTCGCCACGGCTCGGGCTGACGAGCGCGCCGGCCGTTCACGGAGGATCCGGCTTGGCCGCCAGTCGGCCACTGCGGGCATCCGGACGACAACCAAGGAGCTGTTCGATGCGCGTTGAAATCACCTACAAGTTCGTCATCGGTTTCATCATCGTGATTGCCGCCACGGTGGCTCTCAACATTCTGCTGCCCCAGTTGCATCTGGTACCGGCCTATCTGGAACAGACCCTGGCCACGGCTTGCGCCATTCTGGTGGGGTTGCTGCTGGGATGGGGCTTTTCCAAGGCCTTTTCAGCCAACATCCTGGTTCTGAAGGAAGCCGCCGGACGCCTCAGTGCCGGCGACTTGTCCCGCACTGTGGAATTGCCCAACAACCGGTTTCAGGACGAAACGGAGGAACTGGCCGAATCCCTCAATCGGGTCGTGGACAATCTGCGGGAGCTGGTCGGTTACATCCGCACCTCCTCCACCAGGGTGGCCGAATCGGCCCACGGGTTGTCGGCGACCTCCGAGGAAATGACCGCTTCCGCCCACGAGGTGGCCGGCGCGGTAGAGCTCATCAGCCACGGCGCGGAAACCCAGGCGGCCATGACCGAGCGCAGCTCCGAGCATATTCGCGAACTGGCTTCGTCCATCGAGCGGGTCGCCGAGACGGCTCGCACTACGGCGGTCTCGGCGGACGAGATGGCCCGCACCGCCCAGGGCGGCGGCCGTACGGTCGCTCAGGCCATGGAACAGCTGGCGCGCATGCTGGATGGCGTCGAACAGCAGAGCCAGCAGATGTTGACCTTTACCGGCCGGGTTCAGAAGATCGGCCGCATCGCCGAGTTTATTACCAACATTTCCCAGAAAACCAACCTGCTGGCCCTCAACGCCTCCATCGAAGCGGCCCGTGCCGGAGAATACGGGAGGGGTTTTACCGTGGTGGCCGAGGAGATCTGCAAGCTGGCGGACAGCGCCGAGCGTTCTACGGCGGAGATTACGGCCCAGATCGAAACCCTGCGCGAGGAAAGCCAGCAGGTGCAGGTTCTGCTTAAGGAACGCGCCCAGGAGATGACTGCCGGCCGCGCCGCCGTGGACCAGACCGGCAATGCCTTCCGGGAAATCATCGAGACGGCTCTGGCCACCCAGGAACGGGCTTTGGCCATCAGCCGCCTGTCTTCGGATCAGACCGCGGCGGCCGGGTCCATGGTCGGAGTCATCGAGGAAATCGCCCGGGTGGTGACGGAAAATGCCGCGGCCAGCCAGCAGGCCTCGGCAGCCACGGTGCAGCAGTCCGGGTCCATGGAGGAACTGGCCCGGTCGGCGCAAGAACTCACTGCCTTGGCGGAGGAACTGATGGATCGGGTCAGCCAGTTTCGTCTCGCCGCGCCCCAGTCCTGACCATGTCCCAGGCTCTGCTGTTGAGTGCCGGCCGGCGCCTGGTAGGGTTTGAACTGGGGCAGCTGGGAGAGATCGTGCAGGATCGCCGGGTGCAGGCCCTGCCTATGGCCCCACCGGGTTTCATCGGTGCCGTCAGTGTTCAGGGAGAAGTGTTGCCGGTCATCGAGCTGGCCACTCTGCTCGGTGAGCAGCCTACGGTCCATGACCGGCGCCTGGTGGTTGTCTCCGCACCGCAGCTCGCGGTAGCCCTGGCTGTCGGGGCCGTACACGGTCTGTGCAGCCTGACTCTCGCGGCGCAACCGCTGGCCGGCACCCTGGCCGGAAATTGGGAGGGGCGGGTCTTCCCCACCACCCGCGGCATAGCGGTGCTCCTCGATGTTGCCCGGTTGCGCCGGTCCCTGGATGAATGCCTGGCCGCCGCCACCTGGCGAGGGCGCGCATGACGGCGGCCTCCTTCACCTTGCCTCCCGGTTATCGGGAGCTGTTTCTCAGCGAAGCCGGCGAGCACCTGAACGCCATGGCCAGGCAGTTGCTGGTGCTGGAAGAAACACCGCAAAACCTGGAGGAGCTTAATGCGCTGTTCCGGGCGGTGCATTCCCTGAAGGGCATGGCGGCCACCATGGGCTACGACAGGATGGCGGCACTGGCCCATCGCCTGGAAGATGTACTGGCCCGGTTTCGGCGGGAGGGCCGACTGCCGGCAGCTGCCATCGAGCAGTTGCGGGCGGGACAGGCTGTGCTGGAGAAGCGGCTCGAGGACATCGCCGCCGGTCGGCCGGAGAGCTCCGGCGAGGCGCTGGACTGCGGGCCGGCGGCGGAGCCTGCAACGCCGGCCGGCCGCAGCCTGGTGCCCGGGGGCGGCCTGTACGAGCTTACTGTGGTTCCTGCCGAATCCGGCTCCGTGGCCCTGTCCCACTGGCTTTGGCTGGTCAACGAACTCATGCGGCTCGGCACCCTGCTGAGCTGCCGGCCGGCGCCCGAGGAATTGGCGGCAGACCGGCTGCCGGCCAGACTGGAGGCGCGTTGGCGCTGCCCGTTGGCCGTCGAGGAGGCGACCGCGCGTTTGGTAAACGTTGCCGGCCCTCTGCACGTCGAATTAGCGTTGACCTCGCCGCCGGCTGTTACCCTCCGTCCCGGCAGGGCGCAGGAGGGCAACCGGGTACGGGTGTCGGCAGCCCTGCTGGATCGTCTGGTTAATCTTACCGGCGAGCTGGTCACCATGCGGCATGGTCTGCGGACGGCCTTGGGCAAGGGATCCCTGGAGGCGCTGACAGAGGAACTGGAGCAGTTCGACGGGTTGCTGGATCAGTTGCGCCAGGAGGTGCTGAGTGCGCGCATGGTGGCCCTGTCGACGATTACCGAGCGTTTGCCCCACCTGGTCCAGTCCCTGGCCCGGGCCGCCGGCAAGCACATCGTCCTGCGGTTGAGCGGCACCGAAGAGCGACTTGACCGGGCAATTCTCGAGGCCGTCGTGGTCCCCTTGGAACATGCGGTGCGCAATGCCATCGATCACGGCATCGAAAGCAGTGGCACCATCCAGGTGCGTGCCGTACGCCAGAGCGGCCAGTTGTTGCTGGAGGTGGCGGATGACGGCCGCGGCATGGACCGGGAGGCCATCCGCCGCCGGGCGGTGGCCGATGGCTTCCTGACGGCGTCCGACGCGGCGCGTCTGTCGCCCGAGGAAGCCCTGATGCTGGTCTGCCGCCCGGGTTTTTCCACCGCCTCCCGGGTTACGGCCAGTTCCGGGCGGGGCGTTGGAATGGATGCCGTCCGGCAGGGCGTGGAACAACTGGGGGGGCACTTGGAACTGGAGTCCCGGCCCGGCGCGGGAACCTGTGTGCGCATGGTGCTGCCCCGAACCGTTGCCATCGCGCCGGTGTTGCTGGTAAGCTGTGGCGGTGAGCCGGTCGGGTTTCCCGTCACCCGTATCCTCAGCACCCTGGAACCGGATCCCGGGCAGCTGCGGCGGGGCGAGGCCGGCTGGGTGGCTTGCCTGGCGGAAGAGGAATTGCCCTTGATCGGTCTCCATGTTCTGCTCGGCCGGCCGGCAGACTGGCCGAGCCACCCGGCGGTGGTGGTCGTCAACCGGCACGGCCGGCGTCTCGGCCTGGTGGTGGAAGCGCTTCTCGGCCAGCAGGATGTGTTCATCAAACCGCTGCGCTACCCTCTGGATCAGCTGCCGGGACTGTGCGGGGCGACGCAACTCGGCGATGGGCGTATCGCCTTTTTACTCGAACCTCAGACCCTGCTCGATGCAGGGTCCGGTACGGTCGGCTTGCCGACCAGGGAGCGATAATGATGCAAAAAACAATCTGGATAGCCCTGTGCGGCCTGATGCTGTTGGTCTGCCCGGTCTGGGCCAACGGCACCGAAGTGCCCCTGGCCAATGTGGTCCGGGCTCTGGAAGCCCCGTTTCGGGCCAATGGGGCATCGGCGATCCGGGATTTCGAGGGCGATTTCGAACAGGAGGCCTACCTGAGTTCTCTGGACCAGCTGCAGACCGCCTCCGGCCAGGTGGCGGTACGCTTTGGCGGCAAAACCGGCCTGACCCGCTTCCGTTGGGAATATCGGCGTCCGGAGCCGCAGTTGATCATCTCCGACGGCCGTATGGTCTGGGTTCACCTGCCCCAGAACCGGCAGGTGATGGAGTCGGAGCTGCCCCAGAACGGCGCCGCGGCCACCAGCGACAATCCCCTGCTGTTTCTCACCGGGCTGGGCAACCTCGAACGCCATTTTGAGATTGCCTGGGCCCAGCCGCGACGCTCCGCCGAGGGGCACTATCGGCTGCAGCTGAAGCCGCGCCAGCCGTCGGCGCTGCTGGAAAAGCTGTTGCTCGAAGTCGATCGGCAGTCCGTGGAGAGCAAGAACGGGGCGTTGCGCTATCCGGTGCGTGCCGCGACCCTGATGGGCGGCGACGGCAACCGCACCACCATCCGGTTTCGCAATATTCGCCTCAACCGCGGGCCGGCGGACTCCCTGTTCAAGTTCGTGGCGCCGCCCGGCACCGAAATCCTGCGGCCCGGGCGCGAAGACTTCGGTTTCTGATCCGGGCGAGAGGGAAGGGCGGAAGCCCATTTTACATAGTCACAGTACATCGGAGAGAGGATCGATGCCAAGTTTCGACATTGTTTCCAAAGTGGATATGCAGGAGATTGACAATGCCGTCAACCAAGCCTTAAAGGAGATCGAGCAGCGCTACGATTTCAAGGGTACCCATAACGAGATCAACCTGGAAAAGGACGCCATCGTTTTGCTCGGCGCCGACGACTACAAGCTGGATGCGGTGATCGAGGTGCTCAAGGGCAAGCTGGTGCGTCGCAACGTGTCCCCGAAATGCCTCGATTATGGCAAGAAGGAACCGGCTTCAGGGGGTGCGGTGCGGCAGCGGGTCGGCATCGTGCAGGGGATTTCCAAAGACAAGGGCAAGGATATCGTCAAGCTCGTCAAAGACAGCAAACTCAAGGTCCAGGCCCAGATCATGGAGGACCAGGTGCGGGTGACGGGCAAGAAGATCGACGATCTGCAGGAGGTCATCCAATTGCTCAAGGGCCAGGATCTCGGCATCGAACTGCAATTCGTCAACATGCGGTCCTAAGCCGCCGGCAGCAAGTTACCGGCCCGGTGACGGGCGTTTTTTCAGGAGGTCAATTGGGTAAGCGTAAAGTAAGCATGATCAGCCTCGGTTGTGCCAAGAACCTGGTGGATGCCGAGGTGATGCTGGGCTATCTGCCGGTGGATCGCTATGAAATCACCACCGAGGAAAACGAAGCGGAAATCATTGTCGTCAATACCTGTGCGTTCATCAGTGACGCCAAAGAGGAATCGGTTGAAACCATCCTCGAGGCTGCTGAACACAAGAAAACCGGCCAATGCCGGCTGCTGGTGGTCACCGGCTGTCTGCCCCAGCGCTATGTGGACGATCTGGCCGGCGAGTTGCCGGAAGTCGATCTGTTCATCGGCACCGGCGATGTGCCGCGCCTGACCGAGCTCATCGAGGCCCTGGAACGCGGCGAGTCGGTCCGCCAGTCCGTCGGCCTGCCCCAGTATCTGTACGACCACACCACGCCACGGGTCAAATCCTCGCCCTTCTACTCCACCTACGTCAAGATCGCCGAAGGCTGCAGCAACTTCTGCTCCTACTGCGTCATTCCCCAGCTGCGCGGTCCCCTGCGCTCGCGCAGTATCGACTCGGTGGTGGCCGAGGTGCGGCGATTGGTGGACGAAGGGGTCCAGGAGATCAATCTCATCGCCCAGGACATCACCGCCTTCGGCAACGACCGCCACGACGGCGCGCGCCTTGAAGGCCTGCTGCGGGAACTGGTCAAGATCGACGGCCTGCAGTGGCTCAGGCTGCTCTACGCCTATCCCGACGGCGTCACCGAGGATCTGGTGGAACTGGTGGCGAGGGAGGAGAAGATCTGCAGCTATCTCGACATCCCTTTGCAGCATATCGACGACGGCGTCCTGGCGCTCATGAATCGCCGGGTCGACGAGCCCACCATCCGCTCCCTGGTCGGGCGACTGCGTGATAAAATCCCCGATCTGACCTTGCGCACCTCCTTCATCGTCGGCTTTCCCGGCGAGACGGAAGAGCAGTTCGCCCGCCTGCTGGCCTTCGTCGAAGAGGGCCACTTCGATCGGGTCGGCGTGTTCTGTTATTCCCGCGAGGAAGGCACCCCCGCCGCGGTGCTGCCCAACCAGGTACCGGAGCGAGTCAAGCAAAGCCGCTACCGCAAGCTGATGAAGGCTCAGCAGCGGGTCTCCTTCCGCCGCAACCGCGCCCTCATCGGTCAGGTGGTGCCAGTGCTGGTCGAAGGTTACAGCGAAGAAACGGAATTGCTCCTCAGCGGCCGCAGTATTCGGCAGGCGCCCGATGTTGACGGTCAGGTCTACATCACCGCCGGCCAGGCGGATGTCGGCAGCATCGTGCCCCTGCGCATTACCGACTCGTCCGAATATGATCTCATTGGTGAGATTGTTGGTTCCGATGGGGAGGTGCTGGTCGGGGCTGAAGGGTAGGGGGAAACGGCGGCTTTAAAGCCCCCTTTGCGGAACGGTCGCGATCGAGAGGGGATCGCTCCGCAATTCCCCACCAAAATCAAAACGCCCCGGAAACATGCTCCGGGGCGTTTTGCATTGAATCAACTCTTGGTGATTTCCCGTCGTGGGAATCTTTAACGGATTATCCAGACTGCATAATCCATGGGATAACAAATTTTAGTTGGATAAGAATTCCCCCACTTGGCCCGGCGGATCAGAGACTGTCATAACGTCTTCCTCCTTTGCCTTCCAAATGCCTCTTTTGCGTCTGAGGTAGTTGAACTATACCACAAATTTTTCGTCAGGGCAGGGGAGAACTTTACGAAATGCCCCTTGATTTGCCGGAGCTTTTGCAGTATGTCATCATCCGCAGGGTGGCCGGGTGCGACCACTCTCGCTACGAAGCCCGGCACGGATTGCCTTATTTGGGGGAGACGGCGAATGCAATGTTCATCAAAAAACCTGGATGCCATGGCCATGTTCATACGGTTTTCCATTCTTTTTCTGGTCCTGCTGGCCGGCACGGCGAGAGCTTACGCCGCCGTGCCGCCGTCCTCCATCAACCTCTGTGTCGAGACTTCATCCTCCGAGCTCGCTACCGTTATCAACCAGGCTCTGCCCAAGGATCTCTATAAAGGGCAGGGTGGGTTGGGCGTCTCCGTGGCAGTGCTTCGGAATGGCCCGGTGGCGGTTTCGGCGTCGGATGACTTTGTGCATCTCACGGTGCCCGTGCAGCTGACCTTCAGCAATGCCCTCTATGAAAGCTACCCGCTCCGGGCCGGGTTGAGGTTCAAGGCCAGGGTGAAGGTCACACCGGACTGGCGCCTCAAGACCGAGCTGTACTATACCGGTTTGTCGGACAGCCTGGTGGACACCCTCAAGCTCGGGCCCTTGTCCCTGAAACCGAAAGGCATGGTAGAGAGCGTCTCGGAGCCGGTGCAAAGACTTATGGCGCCGATCCTGGACGCCAAGATAAACGACGCTGTTCAACTGCGTGCCAAGGTGGCGCCGCTCTGGCGGAATGCCTTCTCCCCGATACAGGTCAGTCAGGAATTCAGCACCTGGCTGAAGCTGACCCCGGAAAAAATCGTCATGAGTCCCCTGTCGACGGCCAACAACGCCATTCGTTTGGCCATGGGTGTAGTGACCGGTGCCGAGATCGTTGTCGGGCCGAAGCCGGCCGCCACGGCGGTGAAGCCGTTGCCGCCGGTGCAGCTGCTGACGGCTTTCGACAAGAGTTTTCACATTCAGCTGGCCACCAACATCTTTCTGGCCGATCTCGTGACCGCCCTCAACCCGGTGTTGTTGGAGCAAACATTTGGTGACGACAAGAAAATTACCATAAAGGATTTCAAGCTTAAGGGGGAGGAGGGACGCTTGGTGGTGGCACTGAGCACGGCCGGGGATTTCAAAGGAGAACTGACGCTGTTTGCGAAGCCGGTGTACAACCCGCAGAACAATACTCTGACGTTTGAAAATGTCGATTTCGATACCAAAAAGACGGGATGGTTGATCAGTGCCGGCAGCTGGTTGTTCAGCAGTCCGATTCGCAGGACCATCAAGACCAAGCTCGATGCCGCTGTCGCCGAGCAATTGGAGCAGGCCCGCCTTAAGGCCTCCTCGGCCTTGTCCGGTCTGCAAATCGTCGAACATGTGAAATTAACCGGAGCCGTGAAATCCTTGTCCCTGGGCGAGGCAAGGGTGTTGAACGATCGGTTGTCAATCCAGGTTGTCGCCCGGGGCGAGTCGAGTATCATCCTGAATTGAATGGAATGGTCGTTTGCTGAGAAACAAAGCCCTGAGATACTGACTACTTGTGTATCGTGTGGTTGGTCGTGTCAAGAATTTCCGGCCCTTTTGGTCGCTGGCTGCGTTCCGTCTTCTCGGATTAACTCTGCTAGGCCTGCGGCGGCGCGCCTTGCCGGCAACCAAAATTTCTCAGAATTTCTTGACACGACTAAACGCATGTAACCCTAGGATACTCCACCGTACCATGCGATCATTTTATCCGGTCTCGGAATCAGGACCCCACTGAATGCGGTTAAGCAGGTCCTGAACGGCTATATCCTTGCATTTTAAAAATGGTATAAAACTAATAATAAAAATTTACCTGTCAGGGAGGAAAGAAAACAACTATAATCACAGTGCCGGCCTTAGTAGCAGACGGGAAAATGAACCGGCAAACCCAAGCTTGCCATTTCAAAGGCTGCGGCATAGGGTGATAACTGCACCGTATTGCAGGTTTCCAATATACTGTTTTTTCCGTTTCGAATTTCGCGGTAAAGTGCCCCTATAATTTGGCTTGGGATAAACCCCAACCCGGGTTGCCATCCTGGAACCTTTGGAAGGCTATTGACCGCTTGCGAACAGGTCCTGGCCTTTTCCATCATTTCACTGAGGATCCGAACGGAATCTTCATTGATTTCCCAGTGCCTCGCCTTTTCCCCGAAAACCTTCATCAAAACGAACTTCAGCTCACGCTTTTCAATGTCTGTCAACATTTCAATGCCCTCCTGATGGTTCTCTTATTGAGCCAATAATGTTTAAAAAATAATTTAAATCAAATCCAATTGTCCTTATTACAGAAAAAGATTCTGGTTCATTTTCATTTACTATTACCGCAAGACTACCAATTTGCGATGGGACATATTGATCGGTGGATGAATGGTAATAAGCGGTTACGTTGCCATTTTTTGCAACATATACAGGAACATTTTTGCGAAAATAGGTTAATTTCGACTTCATAGCCCACTGCCATACCTCTGGGCAATTTTTCAATTCATCTTTTGGGGTTTTAGTAAAAATTGCATGGGCTATGTCCTTTAGTTCCATACAATGATCCGCCGGGAAATTATCAATTGTCTTTTTGGAGATTGTTTCGATTGTAATAGTTGCTTTTTTATTATGATATGAAAAAATTAAAAGATTATTTATGTAATAAATTTTTTCAAAATCTGAGGGTATAAAAAGAGACAAGCCAGTTCTGTCTTGTAAGGGAAATGTTTTTTCCGTTGAGAAGTCAGGCCACTGCGCAACCGGTTGGGCAATGAGAAAAGACCATTCCTGATTGCAGGCAATGGCATGGTTAGCCAATGACCAGGGCAATAAAAAAAACAAGGGGAAAAAAAAGACAATTTTTAAAGATATTAACATTTTTTTTGAAAACATAAATGACGCCCCTTTCATTGCTTTCTTAATCAAAGCCCAAAAGTCCTGCAATTCTTAGAGTGCAGTAGATGCTAGCCTCGGGACCACTAGCGAAAAGCCTTCTGAACGCAACCCCGGCGGGATTTACCCTAAAATGAAAATTTAAAAAATATATTAAAAGATAATGAATATGGACAAATGCTATATTAGGTGGTCCTTGTTTGGGAGTCAACATAAAAATTTAATTTGTAAATGCTTTTTATGCACAGTGTTGGCATTGGCTGTCTTTCTTTGGTTTAAAAGAATTCGGCTCATCCACATGCACAAGAGGTCGATCTGGAAAAAACTTTCGGGATGAGTTTATATGCGAGTTTGGGGCGGATGCTGGAAGGTTGTGAGGATAGCCTACCACGCTGTCCAACCATGGTCCGGGATTTGCCTTTGCCGGCGACGGTGCTACCCTTGTGCAAGGCACTCCATTTCTCTCTTGGGTAAATGGGTGGTACCGCATTCCTGCCAGGGAGGCCGTGATGAAGACCCAAGTGGACGAAATCGCGCCCGATCTTTTCCGCATCTCGACCTATATCGCCAAGTACGATCTCCAGTTCAACCAGTTCCTGGTGCGGGACGACGAACCGCTGCTGTTCCATACCGGAATGCAGGGCATGTTCGAACTGGTGCGCGCGGCGGTGGCAAAAATCATCGATCCCGCAACCCTGCGCTGGATCGGCTTCAGCCACTTCGAGGCCGATGAGTGTGGCTCCCTGAATGCATGGCTGTCCCTGGCCCCGCAGGCGCAGGCCCTTTGCGGTATTATTGGAGCAACCATCAACATCAACGACTTCACCGGGCACCGGGCGCAGGTGTTGGGTGAAGGGGAGGTGCTGGTTACCGGTCGCAACCGTTATCGATTGCTGGAAACACCCCAGGTGCCCCATGGCTGGGATGCAAGTCTGTTATTCGAGGAGACCGGCGCGACCCTTTTCTGCTCCGACTTGTTACTCCAGAACGGCAATGTCGAACCTGTCACGGCGACCGATGTCCTGGCCAGGGCCAGGGAAACCCTGCTGCACTTCGAAGCGGGCCCTTTGGCCCATTCCACCCCCTATACGATCAGAACGGAAGGCACTCTGCGGCGTCTGGCGGACCTCGCGCCCCGGCGGCTTGCCGTCATGCACGGTTCAACCTTCGTCGGTGACGGCGGAGGCGCTCTGCGCAACCTGGCGGTTGTGTTGAAAGAAGTGCTGGCCTGCTGATCCCGCGTTGGTCGTGCTCTGCAAGGTGAGAGAGTGGTGGAAACGGCGGGTGATTTAATTCGATAGACCTGGCGATGAGGAGCGGCTATGAACAGAACATGCAATATGGCGTTGACCGCGCTGTTGACGGTCGGCCTGGTTGTGACCGGCAATGGCTGCGACCGTAACCAGAATGCCTCTTCGGCGGAGCCCGGCGCCGGCAAGAACGGTGCGCCAATGCTGAGCCGCACGGTGCTTATGTCAGGCCTCAGCAACCCCTGGGACATGGCCTTCACCCCCGACGGCGCCATGCTGTTCACCGAAAAGTGCCGGGGACTTTCCGTGCGCCGCGCCGACGGTTCGATCAAACGCCTGTTCGGTGCGCCCGGCGCCGCCGTGGTGGCCGACGATTTTTTCTGCCGCGGCCAGAGTGGCATGCACGGCGTCGCCGTCGATCCGGACTTTGCCCGTAACCGCTTGCTCTACGTCTACATGCCATCCAAAGCCAGCAGCCCGGAGACCAACCGGGTGGTGCGTCTTGCTGTCGCCGGCGACTACTCCACGGTCAGCGATCGGACCGATATCGTCACTGACATTTCGTTCAAGCACCGGGCCAACCGCTGGGGCGGTTCAGGCGCCCACAGTGGCGGACGGCTCCGCTTCAGCCCCTTCGACGGCTACCTCTATGTGACCACGGGGGACAACCACAACGGTCCCCTGCCGCAGGATCTGAGCCGGCTGGGCGGCAAGGTATTGCGCATCGACGGCCACGGTGCGGCGGCGCCGGGCAATCGGACTCAGGCCGGCGGCGATCCGCGGATCTTCACCTACGGCCATCGCAACGTGCAGGGGATCGCCTTTCATCCCGCCACCGGGCAGCCCTTTGCCTGCGAACACGGTCCCGGTCACAACGACGAAGTCACGCCCTTGATTGCCGGCGGCAACGGCGGCTGGGATCCGAAGCCGGAGCCCGGTGTTGCCTGCGCCAGTGACTATTGCGGGTACATCTCCAACAAGCCCGACGGCACCCCGACGCCGATGACCGATCTCGCCAAGTTCCCGGATGCCATGCGTCCATCCTGGAACAACGACGGTCAATCGGAAGGCATGGGGCCCTGCACCTTCCTGAACGGAGCCGGCTGGCAGGAATGGGATGGCCGGTTGGCGGTCGGTTTTTTACGCGGCGCCCGCATCGAACTCCTGCAACTGGACGCCACCGGCATGACGGTCGGCACTACGACCGTCGCCGGCATCCCGTCGGAACGCATGCGCAGCCTGGTTCAGGGGCCGGACGGAGCGCTGTACGTGGCCACCGACGGCGGGGTCATTTGGCAGCTGGCCCCACAGCCTTAACCCATATCAGGCCCTGCCGCGACGGACCGTTGGATCCGTGCCTTCCTGGGCCTGGGCAGGGCTTTGTTGGCGGATGTGGTTGCAGAGCGCCATCAGGTCGGGCAGGCGCAGGGACAGGAACTGCAGGCCGAAACCGGTCGGCAGGCGCGGATTGACCGGGTTCTCGGCGCTGTTGATCCAGGAGACGCAGGCCTGACAGCGGATGGGATCGACGGTATTCGGCAGGTGAAATTCGACGAACAGCGGCTGGTCGATGGCCAGTTTCGACGCACTGTGGATGAACATGCCGCCCGGGCCGAGATTGGAGATGGGCCCTTCCTGCAGCCGGTTGGGATCGCTGCCGTAGCAGGCCGTCAACCGCACCTCGACGCGCGGGAAGGAGCGGTAGGTCAGGCCGAGGATGCGCCGGGCGCTGGACAGCAGCAGGTGACGGGTCAAGGGCTTGAAAAGGATGTCGGAACAGCGTGCCTTAAGGCAGCGGTTGAGGGCTTCCTGGTTGCCCGACGGCACGATCAGCACGACCGGGATGGCGCGCAGGCGCGGATCACTGTTGACCCGCCGACAGCATTCGTCACCGGGAAGTTCTTCCTGATCGATGTCGATGAAGGCAAGATTGGGTTGTTGACGCTGAATCAGATTCCAGGCCTCCTGGCCGCTGCAGGCCACCAGCAGGGCAAATCCCTCCTTTTCAGCAAAATGTTCATCCGGCGCCAGGATCGGCACCAGGTCACGATGAATCAGTACTTTGGGATAGGCCGCCATGAAAACTCCGGAAAGGGCCGGCCCGACTGCCGGCCTGGCAACCGGACGGCAGTACCGGAACCAGGCCGGCAGGGGCAATGAGCAAGCCCATTAAAACTAATGCTCTAAAACAATGTCGTCAAGAAATATTGACAGGCCGGCCACAGTGGCACCGAAAAATTGTTCCAAGGCCGCTGTGGCGCCCTCAGCCGTGGACATGGTGGGCGACGTCGCCGCCGGTTAGAAACGCGTCCATCGGTTTGCCGTCGACATAATCCTGCCAGAAGGGTGAAATATCCCGCAGGCGCTGGATGATGGGCGGCAGTACGTCGATGACCACATCCACATCCTCCTCCGTGTTGTAAATGCTCAGGCTGAAGCGGATGGAGCCGTGGGCGGCGGTGAAGGGCACCCCCATGGCCCGCAGCACGTGGGACGGCTGCAGGGAGCCGCTGGTACAGGCCGAACCCGATGAGGCGCACACCCCTTCGTCGCTGAGCAGCATGAGGATTGATTCACCCTCGATATATTCAAAGCTCAGGTTGGTGGTGTTGGGCAGCCGGTGCTGCCGGTCGCCGTTGACGATGGTGTTGGGGATGCGCTCCAGCAACGCGGTTTCCAGGCGATCGCGCAGGGCCCGGACCCGGGTGTTTTCCTCCTCGAGATGGGCCAGGCAGAACTCGGCGGCATGACCCAGTCCGATGATGTAGGGCACGTTTTCCGTGCCGCCGCGGCGGCCCGCTTCCTGGTGGCCGCCGACCACAAAGGGCGCGAAGCGCGTGCCTTTGCGGATATAGAGGGCGCCTATCCCCTTGGGGGCGTGGAGCTTGTGGCCCGACAGGGACAGCATGTCGATGGGGCTGCGGCCCATGTCCATGGGGATCTTGCCCACCGCCTGTACGGCATCCGTGTGGAAGGGGATGCCGCGTTCCCTGACGATGGCGGCGATCTCGTCGATGGGGAAAATAACCCCCGTTTCATTGTTGGCTGTCATGATGCTGACCAGTGCCGTGTCTTCCGTCAGAACGTGACGGAGTTCTTCCAGATCCAGTTGGCCCTGGCCATCGACCTTGAGCTCGGTAATGCGGTAACCGCGCGCCTGCAAGTGATGGGCGACATTCAGTACCGCCGGATGTTCGACCCGGGAGATGACCAGGTGTTTTTTCTCCGGATAGGAATAGAGGGTGCCCATAATGGCGGCGTTGTCGCTTTCAGTGCCGCAACTGGTGAAGACGATTTCCGAGGGATGGGCGCCGATGAGGGCCGCGACCTGTTCCCGGGCCGTTTTTAGATGTCGGGCGACCTGCCCGCCGAAAAAGTGCATGCTCGAAGGATTGCCGTACAGATCGGCAAAAAAGGGCAGCATGGCCTCGAGCACTTCCGGTGCCGTGCGGGTGGTGGCATTGTTGTCCAGATAGATGGTTTTCACGGCTTCACCTCCTCGACTTCGAGGTCGGGGCTGACGAATTCACGCAACTTGGCCTCGACGAAGTGCTTGAGGGTAAAACTCGACTGAGGACAGAAGGAGCAGGTGCCGCGCAGCGCCACCAGCACCTTGTCGCCGTCGATGTCGATGAGTTCCAGATCGCCGCCGTCGGAGCGGATGGGCGGCAAAATTTCTCGCTCCAGAGTTTCCTGGATGAGGCGGATTTTCTGCAGGTTGGAGAGCTTCTTGCCGGCCGCTACCCGCTGCTCGGCCGGTTCGGGCGGTTGCTTGCCCCACAGTCCTTCCAGGATGTGGGCGATTTTCGGATGGCAGGCCTGGCAGCCGCCGCCGGCCTTGGTGTAGTCGGTCACTTCCTCGATGGTGGTGAGGCGGTTTTCCCTGGCCACCCGCTCGATTTCCCGATCGGTGACGCCGAAGCATTTGCAGACGATTTCGAAATCTTCCTTCACCACCGCCTCACCCCGGTAGTTGGCTATGGCCGCCTCCAAGGCTTCCTTGCCCATCACCGAACAGTGCATCTTTTCCTCCGGCAGGCCGCCGAGGAATTCCGCCAAATCCTGATTGCTGATTTTCTCCGCTTCTTCCAGGGTTTTCCCCTTGGCCAGTTCCGTCAGGGCCGACGAGGAAGCGATGGCGCTGGCGCAGCCGAAGGTCTTGAATTTGATATCCTGGATGCGCCCCTGTTCGTCCAGTTTAAAGGTCAGGCGCAGGGCGTCGCCGCAGGCCAGCGAGCCGACCTCGCCGACACCGTCGGGATTTTCAACCTCGCCGACGTTGCGCGGGTTCAGAAAGTGGTCCTTGACTTTATCGGTATAATCCCACATCGATTCCTCCTCGGTTGGCTGGTGCCGGCCAAGCCGGCCACGCATTTCTAACAGTTTAAATTTGTTCCGCCTGTTGTCAAAGGCCGGCCGACAGGTTTGGTCTTCGGCCGGGGGCCGGTTCCGGGCATCTCGGACGAAGCTCCTGCCCGAACCCTGCCAGGCACGGTAAGGAAAAAAGACATTTTATGTCGTTGATGAACGCCGTGTTGTGCTGCTATGGTATGGCAACCAGGAACATGGAGCAGCCAGGGCCAGGTGGTTATGGCAGCAGGTTCGGGATTCTGAAGGGTGCCGGTTCCAGCGTTGGTTCGACGACATGGTACATTTATACGGAGAGGGTTTTCAGTTCGACAGCCGCAGAGGGCATTGGCGGCCGGGAAAAACCCGGTCCTCGGTACCCCTTGCACATTTCAATAAGGTTGCCGCAATCCATCAAGCCCCAGGAAAGGAGCAAGCATGAACAAGGAGGATTTCATTCTTTTCAGCGGCGGCGCCAATGGCGCAGAAGCTGAATTCGGTGCCAACGCCGAGTGTTTCGGCATCGAGGAGGTGAATTTTACCTTTGCCGGCCACAGCATTACCCGGCAAAGAGGCGTGCGGGTACTGAACCACGAAGAACTCAAGCAAGGCGATGTCAGCCTGGAGTATGTGTCCCGGCTGATGAATCGTCGTTACACCGACAGCCTGAAGATTCGCAAAATTTTGCAGAGCATCTGGTACCAGATCAACAATGCCCAGGAAATCTTCGTTGTCGGCGAGATTCTGCCCGACCAGACCGTCAAGGGCGGAACCGGCTGGGGGGCTGAATTCGCCAAACTATGCAACAAGACCCTGTATGTGTTCGACCAGAAGCAGGATGGCTGGTTCAAGTGGACCCAAGCGGAATGGCAGGCGTTGGGAGCGAAGCCGCCGATTATCAGCGAAAAACACTTTGCCGGCACCGGCACTCGTTTTCTGCAGGAGAACGGCCGCCAGGCGATTGCGGCACTCTTCAAAAGGTCCTTCGCCTGAAACGGTGACCGGATTTTTCTGGCCGTTCCTTTTGGAACGGCCTTTTTTCTGCCATCAGAACTGGCCCGTTAGGGAAGGAGTTATGGCGCAAATCTTTGCAGATATAGTGAGGAAGGTACGGGACGGCGAGTGCTTGAATCGGGATGAATTAATCAGTCTGCTGGACCTGCCGCCCGATGCTCCGGAAAGTTTTCAGATCATGGCGGAAGCCAACCGGGTTTCCAAGGAACTGACCGGCAACCGGGCCGAAATCCACGCCCAGTTCGCTCTCAATCTGGGCCCCTGTGCCAAGGATTGCCAGTTTTGCTCCTTTGCCGCCTGTCATGGCATTTTTGACCGGGCGACGGAGCTGACCGCCGACCAGGCCGTGACGCAGGCCCGCCGGTTCGAGGCGGAGGGCGCCAATGCCATTTTCGTCATGACTACGGCCGCCTGGCCGCTGGCTGCCATCCTGGAAATTGCGGCGGAACTGCGCCGCCAGTTGCTGCCGACAACGCCCCTGGTCGCCAATGTCGGAGATCAGACGGCAGCCGGTGCCCGACGGCTGCGCGAGGCGGGGTTTGCCGGCGTCTATCACGCCCTGCGATTGCGGGAAGGCATCGACACTCGCTTGTCGCCGGAGGAGCGGCGTCGCAGCATCCGATATTTTCAGGAGGCGGGATTGCAGGTCGGCACCTGTGTCGAGCCCATCGGCCCGGAGCACAGTAATGAGGAACTGGCTGAGATGATTCAATTTACCGCAACCATAGGGCCGGTGTTCAGCGGCGCGGCGCGGCGCATTGCCATTCCCGGCACCTCCCTGGCCCGCCACGGCATGATCAGCGAGATGCGCATGGCCCAGATCGTTGCGGTAACGCGCCTCGGCGTGCCGCGCAGCGTGGCGGGCAATTGCACCCACGAACCCTGCACCCTGGGGGCCGCGGCCGGTGCCAATCTGTTCTGGGCCGAGGCCGGTGCCAATCCCCGGGATACCCGGGAGCGCACCGAAGAGGGTCGCGGTGCGAACGTGGCCGAGTGTTGCCGGCTGTTCGGCGAGGCAGGTTGGCAGTGTCTGGAAGGGCCTTCTCAGTTTTACCGGACTTGAGGGGCGCTCCTGTGAGTCGGACCGCCTATCGGCATGGCATGGCTCAGAGATTCTGCAGCCCGTACTTTTTGATTTTCCGGTGCAGGGTGTTACGGGCGATGCCGAGGGCGCGAGCCGTTTCCGTGATGTTCCAGCGGTATTGGTGCAGGGTACGCTGAATCGAGGCGGCCTCCGAGTCTCGCAGGGCCTCCGTGCCCATGGAGGTAATGCCCCGCTTGCGCATCACGCTCTGCAGGTTGCTTTCCAGGCCCCGCAGGGAGTGCAGCAATTGGGTGATGTCGCCGTCGGAAAGCTTTTCAAGGAATTCCGGGTTGGCGTAATGTTCCCAGAAAGAGTCCAGGGAACAGGGGCGTGATTCCGTCACCAGTGACGGCGGCGGATCGTTGCGCACCTCGAGGCGTTGCGGGCGCGGCTTGGCGGCGGCCAGCTTGCCGGAGAAATGTTCCGGCAAAATAACGTTGCCCTCGCACAGGGCCACCGCCTGGCGCAGGGTGTTGGACAGCTCGCGGATATTGCCCGGCCAATCATAGTCGCAGAGCAGATCGATGATGTCCTTGGACATATTGATGGCTGGGTTGAACTGTTTGACAAAGTACCGCGCCAGCATCGGAATGTCTTCGCGACGTTCGCGCAGGGGCGGGATTTCCAGTTTGACCACGTTCAGGCGGTAGAACAAGTCTTCACGAAATTCGCGGCGCAGCATGGCCTGTTCGAGATCGACGTTGGAGGCGGAAACCACCCGAACATCGCAGTGGATCTGTTTTTCGCCGCCCAGGCGCATGAACTCGCCCGTTTCCAGCACCCGCAGCAGTTTTACCTGGATGGCCAGGCTGGCTTCGCCGACCTCGTCCAGAAACAGCGTTCCCTTGTCAGCCAGTTCGAAAATGCCGCGGCGCAGATTGCCGGCGCCGGTGAAGGAGCCGCGCTCGTGGCCGAACAGCTCCGATTCCAGCAGGTTGTCCGATAGTGCACCGCAGTTGATGGGGATGAACATCTGGTCCCGGCGCTGCGAGGCCGCGTGGACGAAACGGGCCAGGACCTCCTTGCCGGTGCCTGTTTCACCATGGATCAGGACACTGATGTCCTTGGCGGCAATCTTGTAGGCCAAGGATGTCAGGCGTTTCATTTCCGGCGAGGCCCCGACCTGGAAACCGATGGATTTGGCCAGGCTGCTCCACTCCTGCTCGTCGTCGTGCTTCTCCTCACAACTCAGGGCGGTGGCCTTCTCCACCAGGCTTTCAATGAGCTTGATGTCGTCGAAGGGTTTTTCCAGGTATTCGTAAGCGCCCAACTGCATGGCCCGGACCGCCGTTTTGATGGTGCTGAATCCGGTCATGATAATGACTTCGCAGGCCGGCTGGCGGGCCTTGATGTGTTTCAGCAGGGTCAGTCCGTCCGTATCGGGCAGCTTCAAATCGACCATGGCGACATTGAAGCTGCTGCACTCCAGGGCCCGCAGGGTCTCCGCCTCATTGCCCGCGGTCACCGTCCGGTAGCCTTTGCGGGTCAGCAGGCGCCGGAAAAAGGTGCAGACGGATTCCTCGTCATCGATGATCAGAACACTTACCTTGCTCAAGACAACACCACCTTTTTGGGACAGAATCTGAAAACAGGCCGTCGTGGCACTGGAACGGAAGGCCCTGGAGACCGCCGATCAGTCGCGCTCGGCGCATCGTTTTAACCAGTTTCCAATGTATCAGGAAAATGACGGCGGCGCCAGGATCGAAACCGGGGCGAGATTTTTGGGCGGCTCCAGCGGCAGGAGCAGGGCAAAGGTGCTGCCCTCGCCATGCACGCTTTCCACCTCGATGGATCCGCCATGGGCCTCGACAATGCCGAGGCTGACGGACAGGCCCAATCCGGTGCCCTTGGTTTCTTCCTTGCTGGTAAAAAACGGGGTGAAGACCCGTTGCAGATTTTTTGCAGGGATGCCGACGCCATTGTCCCGCACGGCGACCACCAGCCAAACTTTGTCGTCCACCTCTTTCAAAAAGGAACGGACCTCGATGAGCTTGTCGCGCTCGATGCCGGCCAGGGCGTCCCGGGCGTTGATCAAGAGGTTGGTCAGGACCTGCTGCAACTGGCGGCCATTGGCCATGATGAACGGCAGATCGGGGCTCAGATGCTTGCTGATGGTGATCTGGTTGCGGTCGATCTGATAATGAATCAGGTGCAGCACCCGCTCGATCTCCTGATTGATATCCGTTTCCGCCTGGGGCAGATGGTCCTGGCGCGAGAAGGTCAGCAGATTCTGGATGATGCGCTTGCAGCGCAAACCGCACTGGACGATGTCTTCCAAAGGTTCGCGCAGCTCAGCGTCTTCATCGAGTTCGCGGTGGATCAGTTGGGCGGTACCGATAATCACAGTCATGGGACTGTTGAGCTCATGGGCCACTCCTGCCGCCATTTCGCCGATGGCCGCCAAGCGTGCCGAATGCATGAGTTTGGCTTCCATGTTGGTCTTCTGGGTGACATCCTTGATGATGTGCGTAATGGCGGTCAGGCGCTGATTCTCGTCCATGACCGGATAATAGGCGATATCGAGTACCTGGCCGGAATCGGTTTCCAGGCGCTTATAGATGGGCCGCGGGTCGGTTTTCAGCGTCGCCATGGGGCATTCTTCACAGGGCGCGCTGCGACCGTAAAGCCGCGCATAACACTTGTTGGCGTGGTACTCCCTGCTTTGCAGGTCCTCGCCGGGAGCAAACATTTCGGGAATGCGGCGGCCGTTGTCAAGGAGGATGTTGTAGTCCGGATCCAGCAGCAAAATGGGGTCGGTGACCGCCTTGAAGGTGGCCTCCCAGCCTTGCTGGGCGCGGGAGACCTCTTTGTAGAGCCGTGAATTCTGCATGCTGATGGTTAAATGATCGGCCAGGTGCTGCAAAAAGCCCACTTCGGCCTTCTGGTAGGCTGCCGGCCGGCTACTGCCCACCAGCAACAGCCCACTGACGGTGGCACGGATGAACAGGGGAGCTACGGCAAGGGACTGGAGGCCCGGATTCAGCTGCGGATTGTGCTGGAAAAAGGCATCCGTTTCGCGCAGTTGCGACAAGACCCCGGCCTGGCCGCTGCGGATGGTGTCCCAGAGGCGGGATTCGGACGGGACGCTGGGCAGGGTACCGGCCGGTTTCGGCATGGCAGCGCGCAGCAGCAGCTTCTGATCCCGGAGCATGGCCAGGCCCAGGAAGTCGCAGGGCAGGGCCTGGTGCAATTGCCGGTAGGCCCGTTCGATCATGTCTGCGGTGGACATGTCCAGATGGATGTCGCGAGACAGCTGGTGCAGGATTTCCAGACGGATGTTTTGTTTGAGAATCTCGGCGTTACGTTGCTTCAGCTCTACATAGTAGTTGAGCTTGGAGGAATTTACGCCGGTCAGATCTTCGATGAGGGTCTTTTTGTCAAGCATGGTTGTCCCAATTCGGGCTGCCTTGCCGCCGGAGCCATCCCCGTTCTAAAAGGCTTTTTCGAAAATCCGCTGGATGTCGACGAGATCGGCATGCCGGGGATTGGTGACCAGGCAGGCGTCGTTCAGGGCGTTCCGGCTCAGGGTGCGGAGACTTTCCGCCTGCAGGCCTACGGCGGAGAGGTTTCTGCCCAAGCGTATGTCACAGGCCAGTTGCCGCACCGCGTTGATCGCCCGTTCTGCCAGAGTTTCGGGCGGCCCGGCCGCCAGCACCTCCGGCCCCATGGCGCGGGCGATTTCCTCGTATTTTGCACGGCAGGCGGGAAGGTTGAATTCCATGACATGGGGCAACAGCATGGCATTGGTCTCGCCGTGATGGGTATCCAGCAGGCCATCCACCTGGTGGGTCATGGCATGGCCGGCACCGAGAATGGCATTGGAAAAGGCGATGCCGGCATTCAGGCTGGCCATGGCCATGTGGGTGTTGGCTTCCAGGTCCTGGCGATGGAAGACGCAACGGTGCAGGTAGCCGAAAATCAGGCGGATGGCGTTGAGGGCGTGGATGTCGGTAAGGGGCGTGGCGGCCAGAGAGACGTAGGATTCGATGGCATGGGACAGGGCGTCCATGCCGGTGGCGGCCGCCAAACGGGGCGACTTGGTGGTCAGCAGCTCCGGATCGATGATGGCGATGTCCGGGATCAGTGACTTGGAGATGATGGACATCTTCAGGCGTCGCTGATGATCGACGATGATGGCGAACTGGCTGACTTCCGAGCCGGTACCGGCAGTGGTGGGGGCGATGACCATGGGCGGCAGCGGCAGGTGGATTTTATTGATGCCTTCGAAATCCCGCAGGGTGCCGCCATTGGTGGCCAGCATGGCGATGGCTTTGGCGGTGTCGGCGGGACTGCCGCCGCCCACCACCACCAGGGCATCACAGCCCGAGCGGAGGTAGTGCGAGACCCCCTCGGCGACCTCGAAATCCTTGGGATTGGAGGTAATGTCCGAAAAAATCTCGAAATCCAGGCCGGCCGCCCGCAGGTAATGAAGCGCCTGGTCGACCCAGCCGGCTTCCATGACGCCCCGATCCGTCACCACGAACACCTTGGACGCACCGCTGCGCGCGGCACTTTCGCCGATCTGGCTCAAGGCGCCCTGACCGAAAATGATTTCGGGGGTGACGAACTTCCTGATGTTCACCGAGGTTTCCTTGCAGAAATCGTTCATGAGCCCCCTCGCCGAAAAATCCCGCGAACGGGGCCGACCACAGCCTCCATCTGACCCGGACAATAATGTTTACAATATAATAAAAGCATCATGGGAGTCAAAGCAAGTTTTCTTCAGCCTTCCAGCATGGTTGCCTGGTGGCTCAAAAAGTGGATCCTGACCGTCTCCCCGGCTGCGAAGCGATCTTTGTCTTCAGGCAGCAGGGCCAGTGCGTCGGCCCGGACCATGGTCTTGAGGATGCCGGTATTCTGATCCCCGGCACAACTTGCGAAATAGCGGCCGTCGCGCAGTTCGACGCTGACCCGCTGAAAATTGAGGACGCCCAGGCGTTTTTTGTCGAGATTGGTGGTCAGGGTCGCCTCGAACAGCGGCTTGATGATTCTCGTATGGCCCATCATTTTTAGCAGCGCCGGGCGTACCAATTCCTCGAAGGTGATCATGGTGGAAACCGGATTGCCCGGCAGGCTGAAAATGGGTTTGCCGTCCCGTACGGCAAAGGAGGTCGGCCGTCCCGGCTTGATATCGACCTTGCAGAAAAGGTTGCGTGCCCCCAGTTCTTCAAGCACCGGTCGGACGAAATCCCGGTCCCCGGTGGAGACTCCGGCCGAGGTGATGAGGGCGTCGGCCTTGAGCCCTTCGGTAAGCTTTTCCAGATGATCTTCCCGTGTATCCAGGGCGATGCCTAGGATATCGGGGATGCCGCCGATTTCCTTGATGGCGGCATGCAGAGCCAAAGTGTTGCTGTTGATGATTTTATCTTCACTAAAGACTTCACCAAGCTCCGCCAACTCGTCCCCGGTCGCCAGAATGGCGATGCGGGCCCGCCTGAAGACCGGAACAAAAACCTTGCCATAGGAGGCCAGCATGCCGATCTCTGCGGGCCGCAGCAGGGATCCGCGCGGCAGAATGCATTCGCCGCAGCGCACATCCTCACCCATGAAGCGGACGTGGGCATTTTGGGCAACCGGGTTGATAATGCGCACCCCGTCGGCCGACGCTTCCGTCTCCTCCACCGGCACCACGGCGTCGGCACCCGGAGGCAGGGGGGCGCCGGTCATAATCTTGATGGCGCAGCCGGGCGCAACTTCCTCGACGGACCGGGCACCGGCCGGCAGGAAGCCGGTCACCCTCAGCACGCTCGGCTGCCGGCAATCCTGGCTGCGCACGGCATAGCCGTCCATGGCCGAATTGGTCCAGCGCGGCATGTCCCACGGAGCCAGGATATCCTCAGCCAATACACGATTGTCGGCTTCGGTGAGGATGACTTTTTCAATACCCAGTGGGGCAATGTGTTCGAGGATCAGCTGGCGTGCTTCTTCAAAACGCGGCATCTCGGATTATACCTCCTGCCGCCTGACCATCGTGCCTTGGCAGACGCGGCTGTGCGCACGGCAAACGACCGTCAGGTCGGCGATTGACGGGGGTCGCACGCGCCAAGGGGAGCGCGTGACCCGTTTGGAAAAATATAGAACGACGTATTAAAAGAAAAAAATCGTCCTCGCCCTGCAAAAAAGAAATTCCGTGCTATGCTCAATCCCGTAGCCGAAATGAGAGGCGGTGATGGCCCTCGGTTGTGGGCTGCGGCTGCCTTGGAAAGCAGGGAACCCTTCCTGCCCGCGCAAGCGGAGTTGGCCAAGGAGCAAAGCGGGGAGTGAGGGGGCGTGAATCGGCCTGCCTGGTCTCCGGCAAACTTGGAAAATTCCCTTTGCGGGTCGGTCATTGAAAACCGAATCTGTTTCGAAACCCTGTTCGAAACCGAGGTGGAGACTTCGGCATGGACCTCCTTGGGCTGAAACCAACCCGAGACCAGGGCCTGGACGGCGCTCCCGGAAGATCTGTCGAACTGGGGAAACCTACTATAATATCAATGTTTTTTCAACAAAAAAGGAGCGGCTCCATCCCCTTGACTGGAACGCAGTTTGATGTTGGTCGGCTGTGTCAAAGTGTAACAGGGGCTGCTGCTACAAAATGTAACAATACGCACCTTAATGGATTGCAGGGTCTTGTCTCGGAGTGTTGGTACGGTGGTTTTGGCGAATGGAATGAGTGTGCCGAGGATGTTGTCTACGGAAAAAATTAACTCTGTTCTGTTTTTATAAAGAGGGCTTTTCGGCGAAGGCTGTGGCAGTTATCGGGGTTTGAGGGCGGTTTTTTGAGGAAATTGGCCATGTTTTCTTTGGCGAAGAATGGGTCCAAAGGGAACTGGCATTCAAATTGCTATCTTTACGGACTACCTTGCCAGGGCTTTGATAAACAGTGTTTTGCAACGCTGTGCGCCATACGGTAAAGCGCTGGATTCATCAAAGGGTAACCATCGGAAGGGAGGTGACCGCAGGAACAGGATATTGAGTTTATGAAGTGAGTCACAGATGTCGTAGTACCTATTGGTGGGTGAGTACAAAACTCAAACAGTTCTTATGAGGAGGATTTATCATGCCCGTTGTCAATCTCGCAGATACCACTTTCGGCTTTTTCATTCCCAGCGTTACCCTGATCGGTCCGGGTTGCTCCAAAGAAGTCGGCGCCAAAGCCAAAGAACTGGGCGCTAAAAAAGCCATGATCGTTACCGACGCCGGCCTGGCAAAGCTGGGCGTGGCCGACAAGATCGGCGGGTACCTGAAGGAAGCCGGCGTGGATGTCGTTATCTATGACGGCGCCGAGCCCAACCCGACTGACAAAAACGTCCATGACGGCGTGAAGGTTTTCAAAGATAACGGCTGTGACTTCCTCATCTCCCTGGGCGGCGGCTCCTCCCATGACTGCGGCAAGGGTATCGGCCTGGTTTGCGCCGGCGGCGGCAACATCCGCGACTATGAAGGCATCAACAAGAGCAGCGTACCTCTGACCCCGTTGATCTCCATCAACACCACCGCGGGTACCGCTTCCGAAATGACCCGTTTCTGCATCATCACCAACACCGATACCCACGTGAAGATGGCTATCGTTGACTGGCGCGTGACTCCGCTGGTGGCCGTTGACGACCCCGTGCTGATGATCGGCAAGCCGCCCGCACTGACCGCTGCTACCGGTATGGACGCCCTGACCCACGCCGTGGAAGCCTATGTGTCCACCATCGCCACCCCGATCACCGACGCCTGCGCTGAAAAAGCCATCCGTCTGATCGCTCAGTGGCTGCGTCCGGCTGTTGCGCTGGGCTCCAACATCGCTGCTCGCGATGCCATGTGCTTCGCCCAGTATCTGGCCGGTATGGCGTTCAACAACGCCTCCCTCGGTTATGTTCACTCCATGGCTCACCAGCTGGGCGGCTTCTACAACCTGCCGCACGGCGTCTGCAACGCCATCCTGCTGCCGGCCGTTTGCGAATTCAACATGATCGCCTGCCCGGATCGTTTCGCCGACATCGCCGAGTTCATGGGCGTGCCGACCGAAGGCCTGAGCGTGACCGAAGCTGCTGCTGCCGGTATCGCAGCCATCCGTGAACTGTCCGCCTCCATCGGCATCCCCGCCGGCCTCAAAGACCTGAACGTCAAAGAAGAAGACTTCAAAGTCATGGCCGAGAATGCCAAGAAGGACGCTTGCCAGTTCACCAACCCGCGTACCGCTACGCTGGATCAGGTTATCGGCATCTTCAAGGCCGCCATGTAATTTTCCTGCCGTAACAGAGCGCGCCCTCCCGCCCGGGCGGGCGCGTTTTCTTGACAGTTTCGACTGCGAAGTACGATATTTCAATGGAGCGAAGGGGCAAACCCTCTTCGCTCTTTTTTTGTCCGGATCCTCCAAGCGCTATGGCTTATGGCCAGCATACCCAATGGGTCTGGTTATGTCAGACTGGATTTTCTTGCATAATATGGCCGATACGTTTAGATTCAAGCCTGGCTTGCCGCTATTGGCGATGACTTGTGGTTCTCCGCTCTTTCTGATGAAGATGGAGGAAGATACGCATGCGGGATTTAGTGGCTTGGTTAAAGTCTAGGGCAAAAGGCGATCTGTTCAGCTGGTCGGATCAGCAATCCGCTGCCAACCGTTTCGGGCTGAGTTGCGGCGAAGTCGAACTGACTGCCTTGGAAAACGGGCTGTTGCCGGCTCGCTACCAACGCAACCGAAAAATGCTCAGCATCGAAGATCAGTTGCGCCTGTTTAAAAGCAGGGTTGTCGTCATCGGTTGCGGCGGACTGGGCGGCTATATCATTGAGGAGTTGGCCCGCCTTGGCGTAGGAACCATTGTCGGGGTCGATCCCGATGTCTTCGAAGAGCACAACATGAACCGCCAATTGCTGGCCACGCCTGAATTTCTGGGGATAAAAAAAGTGGCTGCCGCAGCCCAAAGGGTGGGAAAAATAAATCCCGCAGTGCGCCTGATACCGGTAGGTCTGGCTTTTGACCTCGATAACGGCGAAGAGATCATGGATGGCGCAACCGTGGCCGTCGATGCCTTGGACAGCATTGGGGTGCGTCTGGAGTTGGCGGAAATCTGTAACCGCCTGCAAATCCCCTTGGTGCATGGCACCATCGCCGGATGGTTCGGCTATCTCATGACCCAGTTTCCCGGTGAAAACACCCTGCAAAAATTCTTTGCCCACAATGCGCAGGAGTGCGGCATGGAAAAGCATTTGGGCAATCCATCCTTCACTCCGGCCGTGGTCGCCAGTCTGGAGGCCGCCGAGGTGTGCAAGATCATCCTGGGTCAGGGTACGCTCATGCGTGGACGTTGTCTGTCCATCGATTTGCTGGACATGGAGTTTGTGGAATTTCCCTGCTGATGGCTGGTGCCGTGCGGGGCTTTTATGGTAGATAAGAGAAGGGGGTGAAGCAGGGCTTCGCCCCCTTTTTTGATCCCGTTGGTTGTCCCCCAACCCGGCTCATTGGCCGGATCACAATGGGACTTCGTCATGCATAACCGTGTCACCGGAGGATCGGTGTCCCGCCCGCCACCCGAAAAACAGAACATCGTTTTTTAAAAATATCTCCTTGTCGTGCAGTTGCCCTGGGGATGTTCGCTGATGGATATCGCTTCGGAAAACGACCCTTATCCGGCCCGATCGGAACGCCAATCAACCCGTCATTTCTATATAATATTTTCCAAGCCATCCTAACCTCCAATGGATAAAAAACAGTTTCTTGTTCTCTCTGTTGAGTGTCCAGAATTTTTCTGTCCTGCAAGTCAAAGTGTATACAAAATAAATAAAACGACGAATAAATAAGGGCTTGTCGCAATATTGAATAAGCACCGCAAATAGATAGAAAAAAAACAACGTTTTAAAAAATCCATAAAACTGCAAAAATATGGGTAAAAAATCCAGCTGAACCGAGGAATTTTTACCCGGGAATCCTCGGGCGATTATATCTACAACCATTTTTTGAAATGGGAAGGAAATTTCGTGGGCCATTTAATGGTGTCAGGAAAGAATCCGGCATTGTTTTGTAATCTTGTTGAAAAATAGACACTATTTAGAATTTTTAGGATTTTATAAAAAATCTTGTTCCCAATAAAAAATTCACCAAAAAGACAATTTTATGTATACGGAAACAACATTTTAAAAAAATTGTTTGATTTGTGAAAAACTTTGTAGTAATAATTCCCGCCAGTTGTGAGTGTGGGGTTTTTCTTCAACGCTTAACTAGGAGGATTTATCATGCCAGTTGTAAATCTCGCAGACGCTACCTACGGCTTCTTCATCCCCAGTGTGACCCTGATTGGTCCGGGTTGCGCCAAAGAAGTCGGCCCCAAGGCCAAAGAACTGGGCGCCAAAAAAGCCCTGCTGGTCACCGACGCCGGTCTGATGAAGATGGGTGTTGCCGACCAGGTCGCCGGTTATGTCAAGGAAGCCGGTGTGGAAGTGGTTATCTATCCGGGTGCCGAGCCCAATCCGACCGACAAGAACGTTCATGACGGCGTGAAGGTTTTTCAGGACAACGGCTGTGACTTTATCGTCTCCCTGGGCGGCGGCTCCTCCCACGACTGCGCCAAAGGCATCGGCCTGGTTACCGCCGGTGGCGGCAACATCCGCGACTATGAAGGCATCAACAAGAGCACCGTGCCCATGACTCCGCTGGTCGCCATCAATACCACCGCGGGTACCGCTTCCGAAATGACCCGTTTCTGCATCATCACCAACACCGATACCCACGTGAAGATGGCTATCGTTGACTGGCGCTGCACTCCGCAGGTGGCTATTGACGACCCCGTGCTGATGATCGGCAAGCCGCCCGCACTGACCGCTGCTACCGGTATGGACGCCCTGACCCACGCCGTGGAAGCCTATGTGTCCACCATCGCCACCCCGATCACCGACGCCTGCGCTGAAAAAGCCATCCGTCTGATCGCTCAGTGGCTGCGTCCGGCCGTTGCACTGGGTGCCAACATCCAGGCTCGCGACGCCATGTGCTATGCCCAGTACCTGGCCGGTATGGCGTTCAACAACGCCTCCCTCGGTTATGTTCACTCCATGGCTCACCAGCTGGGCGGCTTCTACAACCTGCCGCACGGCGTCTGCAACGCCATTCTGCTGCCGGCCGTTTGCGATTTCAACCTGATCGCCTGCCCGGAGCGTTTCGCCGACATCGCCAAGTTCATGGGCGTGCCGACCGAAGGCCTGAGCGTGACCGAAGCTGCCGCTGCCGGTATCGAAGCCATCCGTGAACTGTCCGCTTCCATCGGCATCCCCGCCGGCCTCAAAGACCTGAACGTCAAGGAAGAAGACTTCAAAGTCATGGCCGAAAACGCCAAGAAGGACGCCTGCCAGTTCACCAACCCGCGTACCGCTACGCTGGATCAGGTTATCGGCATCTTCAAGGCTGCCATGTAATTTGCTCCGACAGGGCAGCGAAGCAAAAGCTTCGAATAACGTTCTGTCCTGGACAAGTTGCAATAAGAAGAAATGGGACGGCCGGGTTTTACCCGGCCGTCCTTTTTTAACTGCCTCAGGGTGGCAGGGACCTTGGGCGATGCGTTGACTCCTGTGGAGCGCCTGTGTTTAAATGCCGAGTTATGTGTTATGACAAGATCGTAACTGCGTTCCTGGGCCTCGGATCCAACCTCGGTGACCGATTTGATGCCTTGCGCCAAGCGCGGAGCGCCCTGCAGGGCTTGACCGGGGTGCGGGTGACGGGCTCCTCAGCCCTCTACGAAACCGAACCCATCGGCGGCCCCCAAGAGCAGCCCTGCTACTATAATGCCGTGGTGCAGATCGCGACGGAGCTTGCGCCAGAACTTCTGCTGGAACGATGCCTTGGCGTGGAAGCAGCCCTGGGGCGGGAGCGGTTGGAACGATGGGGACCCCGCACCATCGATATCGATCTGCTGTTCTACGATTCCACAATCCGTCAGGGCAGGGATCTGGTCCTGCCCCATCCGCGCCTGCATCTGCGTTCCTTCGTCTTGACTCCACTGCATGATTTGGCCGCCGATTTCGTTCATCCGCTGCTGGGCAAAACGGTGCGCCAGCTGCTGCGGGATCTGCCGCCGGGCGCCGGTCTTAGAAGACTGGCCAGGGTATGGTGACCATGACCGGCCTGCTGCGTCTCATTCTGTTGTTCTGGGCGTGTTACTATCTTATACGCATCGTGACCCGATGGTTTGCCGCCGGTCGCGGCCCTGACGGACCGCGCCCGGAAAAAACCGTCCAGGGGGAGGACATGGTGCGGGATCCCCAATGTGGCGTCTTTTTGCCCCGCAGCCAGGCCCTGCGCCAGGTGGTGGACGGCGAATTGCACTACTTCTGTTCAGAACAGTGCCGCCGAGCCTTTCTCGATAAACCGTAACGCAACCTGCCAGAAGCCGGTAATTTCAACCTGTGCTGCCGGTTGCCCGCCAAGGAGAAGAAAGCATGAAATTTTTCATCGATACTGCCAATGTGGACGAGATTCGAGCTGCACATGACATGGGCCTGGTGGACGGCGTGACGACCAACCCTTCCCTGGTTGCGAAAACCGGCCGCAATTTCCATGAGGTGCTGACAGAAATCGCCGCTCTGGTAGACGGACCCATTTCCGCCGAGGTTGTCGCCCTCGACACGGAAGGCATGTTGGCGGAAGCCCGGGAACTGATCAAGCTTCACCCCAAGAATATCGTCATCAAGGTGCCTATGACTCCCGCCGGCCTCAAGGCCACCCGGCAACTGGCGGATGAGGGCATTCCGGTCAACATGACCCTGGCTTTTTCGCCCCTGCAGGCGCTGCTGGCGGCCAAGGCCGGGGCGGCTTACATTTCTCCCTTTGTCGGTCGCCTGGATGACGTTGGACACCTGGGCATGGAAGGTGTCGAGCAGATCCGGACCATTTTCGACAACTATGGATTCACCACGGAAATCATTGTCGCCTCGGTGCGCAGTCCGCTGCATGTTCTCAACGCCGCCCTCATCGGCGCCGATATCTGCACCATTCCCTACGGCGTGCTGCTGCAACTGGCTAAACATCCTCTGACCGATACGGGCATCGAGCGTTTTCTGGCCGATTGGCAGAAAAGCCAGGTGTGACGGACGGGGCTGCGGCCCGGCAACTCGGGAGCGTGAAGCATGAAAATTCATGAATACCAGGCCAAGCAGCTGCTGAGCCGCTTCGGCATTGCCGTGCCGCGCGGACTGGTCGCGAAATGTGCCGCAGAGGCTGTGCAGGCCGCGGACCAACTGGGGGGAGCCTGTCTTCTCAAGGCCCAGGTGTATGCCGGCGGGCGGGGCAAGGGAGGCGGCATTCGCCACGCCGGAAGTCCGGCCGAAGCAGGGTCTATTGCTGCATCCATGTTGCACCAGCGGTTGGTGACGCCTCAGACCGGGCCGGAAGGCCTGTCCGTTTCCCGCCTGTTGGTGGAAGAGGCGCTGGAGGTCGAGGCCGAGTATTATCTGTCCCTGACTCTGGACCGGGAACGGGGCCGTTACGTTCTCATTGCCTGCGCCGTCGGCGGCGTCGACATCGAAGAGACCGCCCGTCGGGCCCCGGAGCAGATTTTGCGGATCGACATCGATCCGGCCCTGGGCCTCCAGCCGTTTCAGGCCCGCCACATCGCTCTTCATTTGGGGCTGGGGGGTAGTGCTCTGCAACCGAGCGCCGGCCTGCTGCTGAACCTATATCGCTGTTTTTGGGAACTGGACGGCAGCCTGGTCGAGATCAATCCCCTGGCAAAAACCCGGGATGGCCGGTTGCTGGCCCTGGACGCCAAATGCATCTTTGATGACAGCGCCCTGTTTCGTCATGCCGATTGGGCCGAGTTGACGGACCACAGTCAATATGATCCCCTGGAGGTGCGGGCCGCGCAATCGGATATCGCCTATATCAAGTTGGATGGTCGCATCGGCTGCCTGGTGAATGGTGCCGGTCTGGCCATGGCGACTTTGGACATGCTCACCGAATGCGGCGGCCGGCCGGCCAACTTCCTCGATGTAGGCGGCGGTGCCGACCACGCCAAGGTGGTGGAAGCGTTTCGCATTCTGCTTACCGATGCTGCGGTCGAAGGGATTTTCATCAATATTTTCGGCGGTATCATGCGCTGCGATCGGATTGCCGAAGGTCTTTTGGAAGCGGCCGGTGAAACCGGCTGCCGGCTGCCCATGGTGGTGCGCATGGCCGGTTCCCGGCAGGCGGAGGGCCGTCGCCTGCTGGAGGATTCCGGGCTCAAGGTGACTTGGGCGGACAACCTGGCGGATGCGGCGGCATGTATCGTCCGGCAGCTGTCTTGAGCAGGATCCGGTTACTGAGCCGTCTTGCAAGGGGGCGCCGCCGCGGGCGGCGGGTGAAGGGATATGGCGATACTTGTCGATAATAATTCGCGGATTGTGGTCCAGGGGCTGACCGGCAGCGCCGGGCGCCGCCATGCCCTGCTGTGCCGGGAGTATGGCAGTCAGGTGGTGGCCGGGGTGACCCCCGGCAAGGGCGGCACACAGGTCGAGGGGATCCCGGTTTTCGACAGTGTCGAGCAGGCGGTCCGTCAGGCCGGGGCCGATGTCGGATTGATTTTCGTTCCGCCGCCGGTGGCGGCCGACGCCATTCTCGAGGCTTGTGCTGCACAATTGGATCTGGCGGTCTGCATAACCGAAGGGATTCCGGTGCGGGACATGGTGCTGGTCAACCGGATGTTGCGGGAAAGCCGAACCCGGCTTATCGGCCCCAACTGTCCCGGGCTGATTACTCCCGGGGCCTGCAAGGTCGGCATCATGCCGGGAGAAATCCACCGACCGGGCTCTATCGGGGTCGTCTCCCGCAGCGGCACCCTGACCTATGAAGCGGTCCAGCAATTGACCGATGCGGGTCTTGGCCAGTCGACCTGCGTCGGCATTGGTGGCGATCCCATCATCGGAACCTCATTTATCGATATCCTGCAGCTGTTCAACGAGGATCCGGCCACCGAGGGGGTGTTTCTCATCGGTGAAATCGGCGGCAGTGCCGAAGAAGAGGCGGCTGCCTGGATTGGGCGCCATATGCGCAAGCCGGTGGCGGCCTTTATTGCCGGCCGCACGGCGCCACCGGGCAAGCGCATGGGGCATGCCGGTGCGGTAATCAGCGGCGCCAGCGGGCGGGCTGTGGACAAGATCACGGCTTTGCAGGCGGCCGGGGTCGAGGTCGCAACCGGTCCGGCGCGACTGGCCGAAGCCATGCAGCAGGCGTTGCGCCGCGGGGCCGGCAGTTGACTTTGATTGCACCCTGAAATTATCATGAATGTCCAGTGTTTTCGGATTTCCCGAAGATGTGAGGCACGATTTACGGAAGAGACGAATAACCCTATGGCGATTCTGGCAATAAGACACTATCCGGATCCGGTATTACAGCAGCGTGCCGTGCCGGTGACGGAAGTCGACGACAGCATCAGGACTCTGGCGCGGGACATGGCGGAAACCATGTATGCGGCCCCCGGCGTCGGCCTGGCGGCGCCCCAAGTCGGCGTCGGCACGCGGTTGATCGTCCTGGACTGCGCTCCCAAGGGGAGCCCGGCGGAACTGATTGTGGCGGTCAATCCGGAAATCCTCGAAGGGCATGGCACCTCTTTCGAGGAAGAAGGCTGCCTGTCGGTGCCCGGCTATTACACCCGCATCCATCGCAGCGCCCAGGTCCGGGTGCGTTATACCGATCTGGCGGGACAGACCGTCGAACGGGAAGCTGATGGCTTGCTGGCCATCGCTTTTCAACATGAGATCGATCACCTGGAAGGGTTGTTGTTCGTCGACCACCTTTCGTCCCTGAAAAAGGGCATGTTCCGCAAGAAGTATCAAAAACTGCAGCAACAACAGGAGCAGCAGCTGTGATCGATGTCCGGACCCTGCGCACCGTGTTCATGGGTACCCCGGAATTCGCCCTGCCGACCCTGGAGGGCCTGCTCGCTGCGGGCGTTGACCTGTGTGCCGTCTATACCCAGCCGGATCGCCCCAGCGGCCGGGGCAAACAGTTGACGGCGCCGCCGGTCAAGGAACTGGCCCTGCGCCATGGCCTGCCGGTCATGCAACCGGTCAAGCTGCGGGAGCCCGAGGTGGTGGAGGAGTTGCGGCGCCTGGCTCCGGATCTCATGGTGGTGGTGGCCTATGGGCAGATTCTGCCCAAGAGCATTCTCGACATACCCCGCCACGGCTGCATCAATGTGCACGCCTCCCTGCTGCCACGATACCGGGGCGCGGCCCCCATCAACCAGGCCATTGTCGATGGCGAACAGGTGACGGGGGTGACGACCATGCTCATGGACGTGGGTCTCGATACCGGCGACATGCTGGTGCGGCGCGCCACCGAGATCGGTTTCGAGGAAACCGCCGGCCAATTGCACGATCGGCTGGCCCTGCTCGGGCGGGAAGCCATGCTTGAGACCCTGCGGCGGCTGTGTGAAGGCACCCTGCGGGCTGAACCTCAGGACGATGCCGACAGCAGCTATGCGCCCATGATGAAGAAGGAGCAGGGCCGCATCGACTGGAATCGTGAGGCGTTGCACCTGCACAACCTGGTGCGCGGACTGGATCCCTGGCCGGGCGCTTATACCTTTTTGAACGGGCAGACGCTCAAAATCGCCGCCACTCTGCCGGAGGAGGGTACCGACGGTGAACCGGGAACCGTGCTGTCCGCCGGTCCCGAGGGGGTGCGTATCGCCTGCGGACAAGGCATTCTGCTGGTGCGGGAACTGCAGTTGGCCGGCAAGAAACGGCTCAAGGCCGCCGACTTCGTTCGCGGTACGGCCCTGCGGGCCGGGACCCGGCTGGAGGGCTGAAATGGTGCATTGTCCGGGAAAAACCGGTGTCGGCACCGGTAAAGGCCCCTTTTTGCTGTTGCTGGGCGTGGTCGGGACGCTCATTGCCTTGCTGGCCCTGCTGGTTTGGTGGGTGCCCAGTTTCGGTTTGGCCAACATCCACCCGGAACTGCCGCGTTGGTTTGGACTGGGAGTGCTGGTGGTGGCCGCGGTGCTCCTTGGCGGGCTGGGATTGTTGGCCCTCACTCTGCTCACCGGGCGGGATCTGTTTTTCTTCCCCCGACTGCGCGGCTTGGCATTCCGCTATCTGCTGCCGGCGATGATCGGCATCGGACGGCTGCTGGGAGCCGATCAGGAGGCTTTGCAGCGGGCCTTCATCGCTCTCAACAACCAGTTGGTGCGGGCCCGCAAACTGCGGGTGCCGGCGGACAAGGCCATGATTTTGCTGCCCCACTGCCTGCAGTGGTTCGACTGCGCCATCAAAGTTACCGGCGATATTGAAAAGTGCGCCCGCTGCGGCCGTTGCGACCTTTCCCAACTGGCGGATTTGGCCCGGCAGCGTGGAATTACCACTGCAGTAGCCACCGGCGGCACCCTGGCGCGCAAACTGCTGGTGGAAAAGCGACCCCGGCTGGTGCTGGCAGTGGCCTGTGAGCGGGATTTGGCGGCCGGCATTCGCGATGCATGGCCCCTGCCCGTGATCGGAGTTTTCAACACCAGGCCGGAGGGCCCCTGCTTCAACACCCGCATCGACCTGACCCTGGTCGAGCAGGCTCTGGATGAATTCATTCTTCCCGTGGCCCCGGGCAACGGCGGTCACAACGAGGTGAAAAAACCATGAATACCTTGAGAACCGTGCTTCTGATGACCGTTCTGACCCTGTTGCTGGTTTTCGCCGGCGGTCTGGTCGGCGGTCAGAACGGCGCCCTGATGGCCCTGATCATGGCCGGCGTCATGAACCTGGGCTCCTACTGGTTTTCCGACAAAATCGTCATTGCCATGTACCGGGGCAAACCGGTCGAAAGCGGGCCTCTGTACGATGTAGTGGCGGAACTCTGCCAACGCAACAATCTGCCCATGCCGCGGGTCTACATCCTGCCCCAGAACACCCCCAATGCGTTTGCCACCGGGCGCAATCCCCGGCATGCCGCCGTGGCCGCCACGGAAGGCATTCTGCGCATCCTGACCCGGGAGGAATTGATGGGCGTCATGGCCCACGAGATGAGCCATGTGGGCAATCGCGACATCCTCATCGGCTCCATAGCCGCCACCCTGGCCGGGGCCATTGCCTTTCTGTCGCACATGGCGCGCTTTGCGGCCCTCTTCGGCGGACGCGGAAGTCGGGATGACCGCAATCCCCTGGGCTTGATTCTGGTCATGATTTTTGCTCCCTTGGCAGCCATGCTGGTGCAGATGGCCATATCCCGTTCGCGGGAATATGCGGCCGATCAGGGGGGCGCGCGGTTGTGCGGCAATCCCTTCTACCTGGCCAATGCCCTTCGCAAGCTGGAAATGGCCAACCAGCGCTTCCCCATGGAAAAGGTCAACGAAGCGACGGCCCACATGTTTATTGTCAGCCCCCTCGGCGGCAGCAATCTGCGCGCTCTGTTTTCCACCCATCCGCCGGTGGAGGAGCGTATTCGCCGCCTGGAAAGCATGACCCCGTACTGATGGTGATCGGGGAGAGCGGCAATTTTTGATCCGGCGGGGACAGGCGGTTGCCGTCCCCGTCTTTCACATGAAGGGATGGCTCCCTTCCGGACAGGGACAACGATGGTTTCCGCCGATGCACGCAGTATTGCCTACGACATTCTGATACGCGTGTCCGAGGGCGCTTTTGCCGATCTGGCACTGGACGGCGAACTGGAAAAACACCCGCAATTGGACTCCCGCGATCGGGGCCTGGCCACCGAACTGGTCTATGGCGTGCTGCGCCATCGGCGCCGGTTGGACTTTGTCCTGCAGTCCTTCTGCAGCAAGCCCCTGGATCGGGTCGATGCCGGGGTTTTGGAACTGCTGCGACTCGGCTGCTACCAGTTGTTGCTGCTGGATCGCATCCCGCAGCGGGCCGCAGTCTACGAAACGGTGGAGTTGGCGCGTCGCCGCCGCATGCAGCGGGCGACCGGCTTCATCAACGGCATCCTGCGGGCGGTGATTCGGGAAGGGCAGGGGCTGACCTGGCCCGATGCGGACACCGAGCCGTTGGCCTACCTGGAGACGGTGCTGTCGCTGCCGGACTGGTTGGCTCGGCGCTGGTTGGACGATCTCGGCCCCGAGCAGGCCCAGGCCCTGGCTACCGCCATGCTGGCACCGGCGCCGGTCTGCCTGCGCGCCAATACATTGCGCACCGACCGCGCCAGGTTGCAGAACGATCTGGCCCGCCAGGACTGCCTGACCGAGCCGACCCGTTTTGCCGCCGAGGGTTTGCGCGTGCTGTCCGGCATGTCCCGCCATTTGCCCGGAACCAAGGAGGGATGGTGGCAGAAGCAGGATGAAGCCAGCATGCTCATCGCGCATCTGCTCAACCCCCAGCCGGGGGAGCGGATTCTCGACGCCTGCGCCGCGCCGGGAGGGAAAACCACTCACATGGCGGCACTGACCCATAACCTGGCCGGCATTCTGGCCATGGATCTGCATCCCCAACGCCTGAAACTGGTGGAACAGGGCGCCAAGCGTCTCGGCTGTCAGGGCATCGAAACCCGGGCCTGGGATCTGACCAGCCCGCCGACCTTTCTGGAGGCGGGCAGTTTCCATCGCATCCTGGTCGATGCCCCCTGCAGTGGCCTCGGCGTGCTGCGTCGCAATCCGGAGATCCGCTGGCGCCGCCGGCCGGAAGAACTGGCCCAACTGGCCCAACGGCAACTGGCCATTCTGCGCAATGTCGCCCCTCTGGTGCGGCCGGGCGGCCGCCTGCTCTACTCCCTGTGCACCTTCGGTCGCGAGGAAACGGACGATGTTTGCGACGCCTTTCTGGCCGCCTGCCCGGAATTCGAACGGGAGGATTTACGGCCCGGGCTGCCGGCCGGCTGGCGACCGTTGTTCGACGAGTCGGGCGCGCTGCGCACCTGGCCGCATCGGCATGACGGCATGGACGGATTTTTCGCTGCCGCCTTTCGTCGTCGCGGCTGAGGAACGTTTGCGGTACTCTTCAGCCGGCGTGGAGAAGGGCCTCGCGCTCCGCACTTCGAGGGCCGCATGAACCCATTCTTGGGCGCCCCGACACTCTTTACTGAACAGTTACTCTTTTGTGTTTCTATTCCGGAGCTGAAACCATGATTAAAATAGCCCCTTCCATTCTGTCCGCCGACTTTTCCCGCCTGGGCGAGGAAGTCCGCGCCATCGAGGCCGGCGGTGCCGACTATGTGCATATCGACGTCATGGACGGCCACTTCGTGCCCAACATCACCATCGGCCCCCTGGTGGTGGAGGCGGTGCGCCGCGTGACTCGTCTGCCCCTGGACGTGCACCTGATGATTGAGGGGCCGGACCGGTACATTCCCGATTTTGCCGCTGCCGGCGCCGACATCATCACGGTGCATTACGAAGCGGTGCCCCATCTGCACCGTACCGTGCAGCTGATTCGCAGCCTGGGTAAGAAAGCCGGAGTGTCCCTCAATCCCGCCACCCCGGTCCATTGTCTGGACGTGATCCTGGAAGATCTGGATCTGGTGTTGCTCATGACCGTCAATCCCGGCTTTGGCGGCCAGCAGTTCATTCCTTCCGGCCTTTCCAAGATCGAAGCCCTGCGGCGCGCCATCGACGGCCGCGGCCTGACTGTCGAACTGGAGGTGGATGGCGGGGTGAAGGGGGACAACATCGGCGCCATCGCCGCCGCCGGCGCCGAGGTGTTCGTGGCCGGCAGTGCCGTGTTCGGCAACCCCGATTATGCCGCCACCATCGCCGCCCTGCGGGCCGGGGCCGAGGCCCGGCGGTGAATCTGGACGTCGCCCAGGTGCGGTCGGCTCTGGCCGCCCATCCTGTCCGTCATCTGGAACGCGGGGTGTTGAAGCCGGCGGCGGTGTTGCTGCTCTACTACTCCAAAGACGGCGTTGATACCCTGCTCTTCACGCGGCGAAGCGACCATCTGCCCCATCATGCCGGGGAGATTTCCTTTCCCGGCGGCCGGGCCGCGGACAGCGACCCCGATCTTTGTGGCACCGCGCTGCGGGAAACGGAAGAGGAAATGGGCATCCGCCCGCGGGACGTGACTGTTCTCGGCCGGTTGGATGACTTTATCTCCGTGTACGGTTATCATGTGGTACCCTACGTCGGGACCATTCCCTCGCCTTATCCGTTTCGCGTCGATCCCCATGAAATCGCCGAAGTAATCGAGGTGCCCCTGGCCCGGTTGTGCGATCCGCGCATCTATCATGTCGAAAGCTGGCGCCACCGCGGCCGTTTGATGCCGGTCTGTTTCTTCAATATCGACGGCCATCAGATCTGGGGCCTGACCGGTGCCATTCTGCGCCAGTTTCTGCAGCGGGTGGGCATGTTTCCGAGCGCCGCTTTTCAAGGAGATTCGCCATGATGGATGCGGTGCAGACTTTCCTGGAGCGATTGGCCGCAGGCGTCATTGTCGGCGACGGTGCCATGGGCACCCTGCTTTACAGCCGCGGCGTGCCTTCGGGAAGCTGCTTCGAAGCTCTCAATCTGCGCCAACCCGAGCTGGTTGCCGGGGTCCATCGCGATTATCGGGCCGCCGGCGCCCAGTTGCTGGAAACCAATACCTACGGGGCCAATGCCCTGCGACTGGCCGCCGTCGGCCTGGAGAATCAGGTGCGGCAGGTGAATCTGGCCGGTGCGGCCCTGGCGCGTCGCAGCGCCGGTCGCGAGGCCCTGGTGGCCGGTGCCGTCGGTCCGCTGCTGTTGCCCCGCGGGCAGGAATCGGGCCCGACGCCAGAGGAGCAACGCAGCCTGTTTCGCGAGCAGATGAACGCCTTGGGCGAGGGCGGGGTCGATGTTCTGCTCCTGGAGACCTTCGCCTCCCTCGATGAACTGCTGCTGGCGGTCACCGTGGCGAAGGAAACCGGCTTGCCGGTCATCGCCCAGATGGCCTTTTTCGAGCAGGGGCGCACCCGCGACGGGATTGCCGCCGGCGATGCGGCCCGGCGCCTGGCGGCGGCCGGGGCGACCATGGTCGGCGCCAATTGCGGCTCCGGGCCGCGCGAATTGCTGGCCGTGCTGCAGGCCATGGCCGTCGTCACCGAATTGCCCCTGTCCGGTTTTGCCAACAGCGGCTTTCCCGAATATGTCGATGGCCGCTATCTCTACTTGGCGACCCCTGAATATTTCGCGGCCCGCGGTCGCGAAATGGTTGCGGCCGGTGCGGCATTGGTGGGCGGTTGCTGCGGCACCACCCCGGCGCATATCGCCGCCCTGGCCACCGAGTTGCGTCATCTGCAGCCGCCGCCGCGGATTGCGGTGTCGGGTCCCCCGTTGGCGACCGTCGAGGTTGTGCCGCCGCCGGCAACCCGCAGCGGATTTCTGGCCCCATGGGGTACGCGGCCGGTGGTCACTGTCGAACTCGATCCGCCCCGGGGCCTGGATTGCACCAAGGTCCTGGCCGGGGCCCGGCGCCTGGCCGCTGCCGGCGTCGATGCCATTAGTCTGGCGGAAAATCCTCTGGCGCGCATCCGCATGGGGAATATCGCCCTGGCCCGGCTGATCCAGGAACAGGCAGGTATCGAGACCATCATTCACGTTACCGGCCGCGATCGCAATCTCATCGGCCTGCATTCCGAGCTCATGGGGGCCCATCTGCTCGGCATCCGCAACGTGCTGGCGGTGACCGGCGATCCCGTCTCCGTGGGCGGCGAGGCGGGTGCCACCAGTGTCTTCGATGTCAACTCCATCGGCCTGCTGGAGATGCTTTCGGCCCTCAACGCCGGGCGCACTCTGCTCGGCACCGATATGGGGCTAGCGGCAGGTTTTGTGGCCGGCGCGGCCTTCAATCCCAATGTTGCCGACATGAGCGGCCAGGTGCGCCGGTTGGAAAAAAAGGTCGCCGCCGGCGCCCGTTTCGTCCAGACCCAGCCGGTGTATGATATAGCGGTGGCACAGGAGATGCTGGAGCGTCTGGCGTTCCTGGAAGTTCCGGTGCTGGTCGGGATTCTACCCCTGGTGAGCGAGCGCAATGCCGAATTTCTGCATAATGAGGTGCCGGGCATCCGGCTGCCCGAGAGTGTGCGGCAGCGCATGCGCGGCACCAGCGGGGAACATGGGGTGGCCGAGGGGATGGCCATTGCGTGGGAGTTGGTCGAAGGATTGGTCGGCAGGGCCGGCGGATTTTATCTCATGCCGCCCTTCGGCAAGGTGGAACTGGCGGTGAAAGTGATGGACTTCATTCGGGCCGCATCCTGAGATGGGGGGCTTTCGGCCCCGATCAAAGCGCTGTGGATGCGTTCATTCCTCCAGCATGCGCTCCAGGCTGCCGCGCTGCTCCAAGGTGAAGAGGTTGTCGCAACCGCCGACCAGAGCGTCGTCGATGAAAATTTCCGGAACCGTCGTCCGGCCGGAACGTTGGCGCATTTCCAGCTCCAGGTCCGGGTTGTCGGTCACGTCGTATTCGATGAAGCGGACTCCTTTGCGGTGCAGCAACTCCTTGGCACGGCGGCAGTAGGAACAATAGCTTTTGGTGTAGATCTCGACCTTTTTCATGACGATCCTTGGCACCTTGGTGGAAATCAGACGGAGGGGAATACCATGAAGCAAATATACCTGATTCTGCTGCTTTTGCTATCGGCCTGCGCCACGCCCCTGCAGCCGCGGGAAGAGTTCCAGGACGCCCGCCAGGAATTCGTGTTGCGGCTGGTGTGGAAGGATTATCCCAGTGCCGCGTTCTTTGTCAACGAGGAATTACGAGAGGATTTTCTGAGCAAATTCGATCAGGGCAGTGAGCTGCGCATCATCGAGATGCGGCCCGAAAAGGCCGAGTTCCAGGGCGAGAACAACAGCCGGGTAATGACCTGGTCCTCTCTGGACTACTATCGTCTGCCGTCAACCCGGATCAAGACCTTTCGCCTGCGCCAGGATTGGGAGCTGACTGCGCAGGGCTGGAAGATTGTCACGCCATTTCCCGACCTGCCCTGACCATCACCGGGGCTGCTGCTGCAAGACCCTTGGGATTCTGCAGCGGTCAGAAAGAACAAAGGGAAAGTGGTCCTGCCAATTTCGGTGTCGTTATGCACCGGGCGCCTCAGACCGACAACCTGGTTTCCATCTGCCGAAGGAACCTGGTGTGGGCGCGCCGGACAGCTCGGAAGCGCTTCAGGAGCCGCACTCCCTCCTCCGTAAGGCAGGTGCTTCCGCCCCCGCCTTTACCCCCCGAAGTCCTTTTCACCAAGGGTTTATTGGACAACTTGTTCAGATTGTCAATGATATGCCATACCTTCGGGTAGCTCATGCCGATTTCCTTGGCGGTGCGAGAAATGGAACCATGAATGGCCACCTGTTCCAGGACATGAAAGTTTTCCATGTCGATGGGTCTGGCGTTCTTCAAATGCAGAAAAAGTTTTCCTGAAATGTCGAATTGTTGGTTTTTCACGAGCTTGTCTCTTGGTTTGAGCCGGGAAGCAGGTCCAGGGAAAAATGTCTCCGAAGCCGTCGGGCCACGGGGACATGTGTTCAGATCCAATGGATTTCAAAAGGCTTGCGCTGGTTGGGGTTGTTTCGATGCTCGGAGGATACCGCCGGGTGCCCGAGAATCACCGGAGCGACCAGCTGGTAGTGCCGCGGCACGCCCAGCTCGCTTTTTACCTGGGGGTCGGCGAAGATGTTGTGGCCAAAGCCGATCCAGCAGCAACCCAGGCCCTGGTCCTCCGCCAGCAGGTGAAGGTTGTAGGCGACCATGCTGCAGTCGTAGACATGCCAGTAGGAGTGCGTGTCGCCGTAGACGATAATCAGGGCCGGCGCATTGTAGAAGATGTTGTAATCCGGATCCTTCAAAAAGGTTTCGTATTGCCGTATGTGAGGTGCCGCGTCCAGATCCGCCAGCCAGGCGGCCTTGGCAACATCGGAATAGTGCTGCAGGCGATTGCGATCGGTGATGACGACAAAACGCCAGGGCTGGTTGTTGGAGCCGCTGGGAACCCAGACGGCCGCATGGATAAGATCCTGCAATTGCTGCCGGGAAAGGGTCTGGTCGGAAAAATTCCGGCAGGTGATGCGCCGCTTGATCAGGTTGGTAAAGGTGTTCATTGCACGTCTCCTTGTTGGGATATGGAAAAATTCGGACCGAGCATGTCTGTCAGTGCGGACAGCAGCCGATCCACGTCCTCCCGGGTGTTGAACAGGCCGGGGCTGACCCGGATGGTTCCGGACGGCAGGGTGCCGATGGTACCGTGGGCGGCCGGCGCGCAATGCAGGCCGGTGCGGACACAGATGCCGTACTGTTCGTCGAGGAGAAAGCCGGTTTCGGCCGGGTCCCGGCCCGCCATGGTGAAGGACACCACGCCGCCATGTTCGGTGGCGGTACCCGGCCCGTAAATCCGGATTCCGGGGAGTTGGCGCAGCCCGTACAGCAGTGCTTCCAGCAAGCGGGTTTTATGTTCCCGCACCTGCCGGATGCCGATCCGTTGCACATACTCGATACCCGCCAGCAGACCTGCCAGGGCCGGAGCATTGAGGGTGCCGCTTTCCAATCGCTCCGGCAGCGCTTCCGGCATTTCCTCGGACATGGAATCCCCGCCGGTGCCGCCGAAAATCAGCGGGGTCGGTTGCAGATCCTCACGCAGGTAGAGAAATCCCGTCCCCGGGGGCCCCAACAGGCACTTGTGGCCGGGGGCCGCCAGCACATCGATGGCCATGCTCTGAACGTCGATGGGCAGCAGGCCGGCGCTCTGGGCGGCATCCACCATGAACAGGATGCCGTGCCGGCGGCACCACGGGCCGATTTCCTCGATGGGTTGAACCGTGCCCGTGACGTTGGAACAATGGCATAGCACCACCATGCGTGCCGCTTGCCCGCCGGCCATGGCCGCGGCCTTCACATCGTCCGGTTGCAGGCGGCCAAATCGGTCGGCGGGAACCTCAGTGACCTGGATGCCCCGGGCCCGCAAGGCATGCAGGGGGCGAGATACGGCATTGTGTTCCATACTGGAGGTCACGACCCGATCCCCCGGCTGCAGCAGGCCAAACAGGGCCAGATTGATGGCTTCGGTGGCATTGGACGTGAACACTACCCGCAATTCGTCGGCGATGTTGAACAACTCCGCCACCGCTTCACGGGTCCGATAGACCAGCCTGCCGGCTTCCAGGACCAGACCGTAGCTGCCGCGACCGGGATTGACGCCGTACCGGCGCAAGGTCCGATCGGCGGCCTGATAGACCTCTTCCGGCTTGGGAAAGGAGGTTGCGGCATTATCCAGATACAGGATCATGGTATTCTCCCTCGGCGCTGGGTGTGACCGGCTGGTACCCCGAGGCGGATTTGCGGTACATGGCCCGCGGCGTCAATTGCAGGCGGTTCAACTCCCGGATCATGGTTGAAAGCTGCGCGGCGGGACAGCGCAGGGCCATGGAGCAGCCCGCCGCCACTTCCCGCGGTGCGGGAATCAGGCGGCAATCCAGGGCCGCCTTGCGCAGCAGACGTTCCGCCTTCATGGCCACCGCAGGTGCCTTGAACAGGGCGATGATGTCGTTTTCCGGAATCATTTCCACGTGGGTGACCTTTGGTTGCGTAACGGTATGGCTAGGCGCCAAAGGGGCAGACGCGTTGCAGATTGTTCAGTGCCGCCGTGCCGGCAATCGTGTTGCCGAAAAACGCCAGGGGCTTGGAAGCAGCCTCAAACCGGGCCAGCAGATTGTCCAGGCTGCCATTGACGATGGTCGAGCCGGTGGCCAGCCCGACGTCGCACCAGTCGATGAGGCGTTGCAGATCCTGTTCTCCGTCCCAGATTTGGACCCCGGAGCGAATCTGTCCGATGTTGTCCGGATTGAGATCGAGGACCCGGACTCCCTGGGTGCCGAACTCCTCGGTCAACCCCTTCAGGATGGCCGGTTGCAGCCCGATGAGCCCGTAGCGACAAGAGCCGAACCGCGCGCGCATCTGCCGCGCCAGCTCCTCGCCGCAACGCTTTGGCTCCTCGTTCAGGCAGTGGATGGTGCCTTGCGCGTGGCCGATGCGCCGCAGCACCGCATTGAGTCCGGCGGTAAAGATGGCTCGCTGCCCGATGTCCGTCAAATCCAGGCTCAGCAATTCGCCCAGGGTGCCCTGCCAGTTGCCCGGTTGATCGGTGAAAGCCTGGCCGCGAACGCCGTCGAATACGGCTTCAACCATGCGCTCCAGACCCTTTTTAATGACAAACTCGCTGTCCGCGTCCCGACCGATGGCTTCATCGGGAGTCAGGCAGCGCACGGCCAAGGAAAGTTCCGGGCTCAGCCCGCACTCGGCACAAACATGGCGCAACTTTTCTCTGGAACATTGCAGAATATCCACGTCATATCTCCTGTCGAACGGGGCACGGCAGACCAGAGCGGTTCAGCACGGACTGTCGTCCCGGATGATAAATTCTTGACCCCTCTTGGCTAAAAAGGCCCTGGCCGGCCGGGGCGCCCTGTTGCCGGGCACGGTGGGCGACCGGGAAAAAGGTGTCCGCCAGGGGTTGTACATCTTAAGCCAGGCAGCGCTTTAGGAATGGCAGCGTGCAACACGGGGCAACTCTCCTTTTTGCAGCATGCGCAGTTTTTTCCGAGACCACAGGTTCAGCCAATACAAGGCCGCGAAGGCCATGACGGTGATGACCATGACCAGGTATCGGGCCAGAGTGTTGTCGCCCGATTCCACGGCAAAATAGATGGCTAAAGGAATGGTTTGGGTTTTGCCGGGAATGTTGCCGGCGATCATCAGGGTGGCGCCGAATTCTCCCAATGCCCGGGCAAAGGACAGCACCAACCCGGCCACTAGGCCGGGAAAGGCCAGGGGCAGGGTGATAGTGAAAAAAATGCGCATGGTTCCCGCCCCCAGGGTACGTGCGGCCTGTTCCAGGGACTGGTCGACGCCGGTGAAAGCGGCCTTGGCGCTCTGGTACATGAGGGGAAAGGCGACCACGGCAGCGGCAAGTACGGCCGCCCACCAGGTGAAGACGATCTGCAGGCCGAAGCTTTCCAGCAGCAGGCGTCCCGCCGGCCCGCGACGCCCCAGGAACATCAGCAGTCCATAGCCGAGGACCGTCGGCGGCAGGACCATGGGCAGAATCACGCAGGTTTCCAACAGATCCTTGCCGGGAAATTCACGGCGCGCCATGATGCGGGCCGTCAGCGTCGCCAGCACGGCGTTGATGGCGACGGCCAGCAGAGCCACTTTGATGGATAGCAGAATCGGGTTCAGCATGTGCATTTCGGTCAGTTGGCTGCCAGGGGTTTGAACTTGTGTCGGAGAAAGATGCGCGCGGCCTCCGGGCCCAGCAAAAAGTGCAGGAAGTCCGCAGCCTGCTTTTTGTGCTTGCTGCCGGCAACGACCGCTGCCGGGAAGATGATGGGCTCATGACTGTCGGCCGGTGCCGACGCGACCACCGCCGCACTCTGCAGATGCAGGGTGTCGGAAGCATAGACCAGCCCGGCATCGGCATTGCCGGAGTCGACATAGACCATGACGCTGCGCACGTCCTTGGCCATCAACAAGCGTTGTTCCAGCAGCGGCCAGAGTTGGAGATGTTCCAGCATCTGCCGGCCGTAGCGGCCTGCCGGCACCGACTCGGGATGTCCGAGGGCGAAACGTGCGACCTGGTCGGGAAGATCGGCAAAGCCCTTGATCTTGCCCTGCATTTCCCGGGATGCGATTAAAACGAGGGTATTGCCGACCAGGTTTCGGCGTGATGCGGATTCGATCAGGCCGGCCGCAGTCAGGGCATCCATCTGTTTTTTGCTGGCGGAGATGAACAGATCCGCCGGGGCCCCCTGCTCGATCTGTTTCTGCAGGGCTCCGGAGGAGGCATAATTATATTGCAGGCGAACGCCGGGATGGTCCTTTGCATAGAGACGCCCGGCTTCGTTCAAAGCATCCTTGAGACCCATGCCGGCAAAAACGGTCAGGGTCACGGGTTCGCCGGCAGGCAGCGGCTGGGGCAACAGCAACAGCCCCCAAAGCAGAACCAGGCAGGACATTTTCAGAAGGACGGCGGTTGGTCGCATTTTTGGTGCTCCTTGTGTTCGAGAAAAGGGCCGCCGGGGCGGAAGTTGTGAAGACGTATCCGCATCCGGTCGCCGCGCCGCTCGATGAGGTTGAGGCAGCCGAGTTCCTGAGGGATGCCGAAAATCTCTTCCATGGGCAGGTCCCACAGCCGTGCCAGCAGGATCCGATTGACCCCGGCATGGGCCACCACCAGTACCCGCCCCTGGTGTTGCCGGAGGATGTCGAGCAATTCCGGCTGGACGCGGTCCCGCAAATCGTCGAAGCTTTCTCCGCCCGGCGGGCGAAAGCCGCCGGGATCGAGGCCGCGCTGCCGGAATGCTTCAGGATGACGTTGCCGGATGCTTGCCATGGACCGGCCTTCCCATTCGCCCAGATGGATTTCACGCAAGGCCGGCCGGGTGCGGATGTCGTTTCTGTCCGGTCCGACAATGATTTGGGCGGTCTGTTGGCAGCGCAGCAGGTCGCTGCAGTAACAGGCGGAAAAAGAACGACCGGCCAGCCTTTCCCGCCAGGTCAGGGCCTGCCTTCGTCCCGCGGCATTGAGGGGCAGGTCGGTTTGCCCCCAGTAGCGTCGCACCCCGTCCGAGCGGGCATCGCCGTGCCGAAACAGATAGAGCAGGCAGCGGTCCTTGTCAGGAGGTCTGTTCATGGTCGGTCAGGATCTCCGCGAGCGGCTGCCCGAGGGCCTTTTCCACCCGATGGCGGATGGCTCGGGCACAGGCCAGGCGCCGCTCAAAGCTGTTGCTCGCCCTCGTCTTCGAGGCCGTCAGGGCCTGTTTCTCGGCAAAGCGCTGCTCAATGCCGACCAGGCGATTGCCCGCCACCAACTTGTCCGCCAGGAAGACCAACTCGTCGGCGCTGAATTCCGTGGTCTGCGGCGGATCCAGATCCATGTGCCGGCCGACCACCGCGGCGACGTCGGGAAAGCCCAGGTTGCGCAGGGCTTTTTCTCCGGCCCGGGCGTGATTGCGGGACCGGCGGGCACAGTCATGCAGCAGGGCGGCGGCCAGGACCAGGTCCCGGTTGACCATGAATCCCACGGCGGTCAGGGCATCCGCCAGTTGTACGGCCACCCGCGCCACGGCCAGGCAGTGGGCAACGATTTCCGCCGGCAGGGCGAATTCATGGTGCAGCAGGTGTCGGCATTCCCTTTCCGTCGGGAGCATCCGGTTTTCCCAGCGTCGGCACAGCCGCTGATAATCCTCCGGCGTATCCATGTCGAGCAGCATCTGTTCGTCCGGCAGCTCCAGCAACAAGGTGTCCCCGGTAAAGGAACGCAGCAGCTGCTTCAGCCCGCCTTCGCCGTGATAGTCCAGGATCGCCGAGCGATAGCGGGTCGAAATCAGAGGCGGATGGCCGTAAATCCCGTTGAAGGCAGGCTGAATGATGCCGGGTTGGCCGGTCAGCCAGGCGTGCAGCAAGGTCTGCACTGTCTGACTGCGCACCAGGGGCACGTCCACCGGCTGCAGGAAGAAGGCCCGCACCTCGTCGCCCAGGTTTCGCACTCCAGCCTGCACCGAAGTGAACATGCCCTGGCGGAAGAGCGAATTGGGAATGTGTGTCACTCCCAGTTGCCGCAGCAGGGGTTCCAGCCGCTCGCCGTGATGGCCGCTCACCACCGCTACCTGTCGGATGCCGTTGCCGTGGAACAGGGCCACGGCATGTTCGAGGGCGGTTTTTTCCCCTACGGACAACAGGGGTTTGAAGTCGCCCATGCGAGAGGAATGACCGGCGGCCAGAATGATGGCGGCGAAACCCTCAGTCATGACCCAGATTGATGGCGCGGACGCGGATCAGCTCGCCGACGATGCTGACGGCGATTTCTTCCGGGGTATCGGCAAGAATATCCGTGCCGATGGGGGAATGGACCTGTCCAAGAGCTTCCGGGCTGAAGCCTTCCGCCTGCAGGCGCTGGTAGAGCTTGTCCCGTTTGCTGCGGCTGCCGATCATGCCGATGTACCCGGCCCTGGTCGTCAGGGCCTGTCGGAGCAGGGATTCATCGTGACGATGGCCGCGGCTGACGATGACCAGATAGCTGTTGCCGTCGATGTCGAGATCGGCCAGACAGTTGTCAAAGGATTCCACCACGCGGACTTCGGTCGCCTGGGGAAAACGCTCGCGATTGGCGAACTCCGGTCGGTCATCCAGAACGACGGTATTGAACCCGACGCCGGTTGCCAGCGCGGCGGTCGGTCGGGACACATGCCCGGCACCGAATAGAAATACGGTGGCGGGCGTGTGGCAGGGTTCCACCAGCAAGGTGTATTGGTCCAGTTTCACCAGGCCGGGCTGCCGGGCATCCTTGAAGCGCTTCAACAGATCGGCCCGCCATGCATTCGGCAGTTCGGCGGAGCCAACGGTGTCGGCGTCGGCCTGAATCAGACAGCGCTGTTGCCCCCGGGCGGTATCGGGCGACTTGATGGTGGTCACCAGCAGGCAATCCCGGCCCGTTTCCAGGGCCTTCCGCCAACGTCGAAAAATTTCGAGGTTGACGGTGCCCGGCGCGACATGGTCGATCAATACCTTGACCTGTCCGCCGCAGATCATGTCCATGGTGGCGCCACACATGTCGAAAAGGAACACTTCGGGACGGCCGGTGGCCAGAACCTCTTTGGCCCTTTGCAGCGCCTGGGCTTCGACCAGTCCGCCGCCAATGGTGCCGAAGAACTCGCCATTTTCCCGGATGACCATTTTCGCCCCCGAGGTGCGCGGCGCCGATCCGCTGTGCGTGACAATGGTAGCCACGGCCAGCGGTTCTCCGGCTTCGAGATGTTGGCAGAGGTCACGAATCAACTGCTTCATCAGGATAAATCTCCTTTAGTTGGATTGAACGGATCGTTTGACCGTGGCCGAAACGGGCAGGGGGGCGCCGGCCAGCTGCGGCGGCAGCACCTGCAGGCATTTTTGGTCCAGGGCCGCGCGTACCGCCGGTATCTCGGGCAGCAGGCGCTCCACCGCCCACAGCGTCGAGGGTTCCCGACCCGGTGCCGCTTCCAGGATCAATTGCAGGGTGCAGGTGTTATCCTGACGCGTCAGGCTGGCGGTATAGTTCCGCAGCCCCGGTACCGGCAGCAGGATTTCGTCCAAGTCAGGCATCTGCAGGCTGAGACCTTTGTCCAGTTCCCGTCTGGCTGCCAGGCGGCCGTGAATTTTCGCCAATCGCGGCAGGAAACTGCCGCAGGGGCAGATTTCCGGGTGCCAATAGGATAAGTCGCCGGTGCGATAGCGAATCAGGGGCATGCCGCGCCGATCCAGGGTAGTGAAGACCACCTCGCCCAACTGTCCGGGGGGCAAGGGGCGGCTCGAATCAGGGTCGATCACCTCGAAAAAGAAATCCGCCTCCCGCAGATGGTAGCCGTCCAGGGCCAGGCATTCCACGCCGCCGCTGAGGGCGAATTCGGTCATGCCGTAATGGTTGAATGCCGGGCAATCCCAGCGCTTGCGGATTTCGGCCACCAGGGGCTTGGGCACATAGTCGGAGGTCAGAAAAACGCTCTTGATCCGACCCCGGGGAACAAACTGCGCCAAGGGATGGCGCAACACCGCGAGAACCTGCCAGGGGATGCCGACTACGCAATCGAAGGGTTCGCGGGCCAGGACATCGGCCCAGCGACCGGCATCCAGCACCAATCCGGCAATCCGGCTTTCCACCCCCATGGCGGCCAAGGCTCTGGCCAGCAGATCGCCGGCGCTGTCAGGCAGTTCGCCAGGCAGCAGAATCAGCACCCGGTAACCCGGTTGCAGTACCTGGGACATGCCGCAACGAAAAAATTCCTGGGTTCGGGCCAGGTCCTCGGCGGTAAACCAGAGCCGCTTGGGGGAACCGGTAGTGCCCGAGCTCTCCAGAGTTACCACCCGCTCAATGGCGGATTGGGACGTGGCCAGCATCTGCATGCCTTGGGAACGCAGTTCCTCGGGGGTGGTAAAGGGCAGCTTTGCCAACTCCGACAGGTCGGAAAGGGGTTCTCTGCACCATGGCTGCAGTCGCTCACGGTAAAAGGGGCTCTGGTCGGCAGCCAGGGCCAGGGTGCGGTTGAGCTGCCGAAGCTGGTAGTTACGCAGACGCTCCAGATTCAACTGCTTTGGCGTTACCTTCAAACGCCTGGCCAGCCAGGGTTGTACGGGGGTACAGAGCATGTTATTTCCCACGGTACAGCGGCGCACCGCTGGCGGAAGTGAGATTGTAAAGACAGAATGGGACCAGGCGTCCCTGCGGCGTCACCACATGGATGCAGCAGTTGCGGGTTCGTTCCAGGTCGATATTCCAGCAGTCCTGGAAGGCCATGGCCGAGACGGCAAAGGTATGGGTTCTGACCCGCTCCAGGAAATCATCCAGGCTGTTGCCGGCACAGCCGCAGCCGGACGCAGCCGGAGGGCGCGGCAAGGCGGCGGAACTCGGCGCCGCCCATTGGCGGGTAAGAAACGCCGTCGACAAGCGGGCTCCTTCCTCTGCCGGTTTGGGTTTGCTGCAGCAGACGGAATCGGGCTTGGTCAAAGGTTTCAGGGAGCCGTCGTCCTGAACGAGAAAATTGCCGTGACAGGAACAGTGACTGTGTTCGCAGCCGGGCGGGGCAAAATGTTCCAAGCGCATCAGGCCGGAAGTTTGTTCTTCGATGGCACGCAACAAGTGCGGCAGGGTAAGGCGGTGCTCATCGCCGGGGGCTTGGGGAAACCGGCCAAAATAGCTGATGGGCTGGAAATGCACGCCGCGCACATGGGGTGCATGGGCCAGACCCAGCCGCAGGAGATTGCCGATATCGTCGTCATTGATCCCGGGCACCAGGGTCGGCACCAGGACGATGCCCAGGCCTGCCGCGGCGCAGTTTTCCACGGCGCGAAGTTTTTCCGCCAGCAGTTCCCGGCCGCGCAGCCGGCGATATATCTCGTCACGGGTACCGTCGAATTGCAAATAAACCCAGGTCAGGCCGGCTTCCCGCAGGGCTTGGGCGTACTGACCTTCCGCCGCCAGCCGCAGCCCGTTGCTGTTGAGTTGGATGGAGGAAAACCCGCATTCGCGGGCCAGGCGGATGATGTCCGGCAGGTCGTCGCGCACCGTCGGTTCGCCGCCGGAGAGTTGCAGGACGATGTTTTCTCCGCAGGCCTCGCGCGCCAGGCGCAACAGATGGCCCAGGCTGTCCAGGGAGGGATCGGACTCCTCTTCAGTGGCGCTGTCGGCGAAGCAGACCGGACAGCGCAGGTTGCAGCGGGAGGTCACTTCGATGAGGGCCGAACAGGAATGCTGGCCGTGCTCCGGGCAGAGGCCGCAATCAAAGGGACAGCCGCGCTCGCTCTCTCCGAAACAGACCGGCGGTCGGGAAGGGAGCTTGGGGCGGTTCCACCCGGCCAGATGGGGAGGTCCCTGCCAGAGCAAGGCCCGGAACTCACCGTGCTCCGGACATTCCTTGACCATTTCGACCTTTTCTCCGGTGACTACCCGACGGGCGGGCAGACGTTGCAGGCAGACGGGGCACAGGCTGGCCGTGTCCCTCGGCAATGGGGGATGCGAATCAGCCATGCGCGACCTCCGACAAAGACAGATTGTTGCGTAGCAGGAGTTCCCTTACCTTGCTAAAGACGGATGCCACGATCTGGCCGCAGCGCAATTGCTGATTGTCGCCGTCGCCGACGATGGTTTCGCAGTCGGTGCCGCCATATTGGGAGCCGACCGTATCGCAGAACCACTCGACCAACTCCTGGCGCATGGAAAGGTATTCCTCGTGGGCTTCTTCTTCATCGCTGCCTTTGGCGGCATAGAAGGCGAGCAGGCAGCAGCCTCCGGTCAGGGCGCCACAGGTCCCTTGCCCGAAGCCGGCACCATGGGACAGCCCGGCCATGGCCCGGATGAGATCGGGATTCTCGCGCCCACAGTAGTGCAGACCCAGAGCCAGCAGAATCTGGGCGCAGGAATATCCCTTAAAAGACAGATCCATCATCAGCAACAGATCGTCGTCGAAACTCTTGTCATTCAGCATTGCATTGCCTTTCTTGATTCTTTATCGGGATATCGCATCACTCAAACGGAGCTTTTCGCCATCCCGGCAAGGGACTTTTTCCGCGATCAGCAGGCAATAACCCGGGCGCATGATTTTCACTGCGGTCATCATCTCCCGTGCCGCCCCGTCCGGCAGGAACTGACGCCAAAAGGCCGCGAGGGAGCCATGCTGGAAAATCAGTCGACCTGCCAGTTCCGCCAGTAAAAGGGAATGATCCTCCCAAAGCCGCACCCGCCAACCGACGTCCTGCAGACGCTGAAGTAAAGTGGTTTTGCCTACCGCCCCGGACAGGCAGCTTTGGCCGGGCGGGGCGTCCGATGCAGGTTCGGCACGCCGGTAGATGTCGCTGAGAATCATCAGTCCGCCAGGCCTGAGAACACGGTAAAACTCCTTCAGGGCTTGGGATGCATCAGGGACCAGGGACAGTACGCATTCGCAGAGCAGACCGTCCAGGGAGACATCGCCAAACGGCAGGGACTCCGCGCGGCCGCGCAACACGGGCAGGCCGGGGTGGGCCTTTCGGGCTTCCTCCACCAATTTGCGTGAGGGATCGATGCCGGTTGCCTGCAGCCCGTGGTGCCTTCGCAGCCAGGCGACGCTGGCACCCGTGCCGCAGCCGACATCCAGAATGCGCGCGCCGGCCTGCCACCGCACTTTGTCCAGGGCGTGGTTTAAAAGGGAAAGACCTCCCGGTCGCAGGACCGTACCGGTGGCTTGACGCAAAGCCTGGGTTTCGTAAAGCGGGGGGGCCGTCAGGGGACAGCCCCCCCCGGTTGCAGGATTACTTGTCTTCAAGGATGCCCTCGACCTCGGCCATTTTCCCCGTGGCCAGTGCTTCATTGATAAACACCAGTCCACATTCCGGGCAAGCCGGCAAATTGACGTGGAAGCTGCCGTTCAGGTAATAAAACTCCACTTCACGCATCACCAGCGGTTTGCCGCAGGCATCACAGGTCCATTGCTGGGCTTCTTCAAGGGTTATCATCATTTCACTCCGGTAATGTTCATGCGATGACTGTAGGCATTGAAGACCTGGAAACCGTCTTCATGCGGAGCATATTCGACCCAGAAGGTGATTTTGCCGATGGTGTGGCTGGCCAGGCATCGGCCGTTGTCTTTGTTGACCAAGCGCCGCCCTTGGGTTTCGGACTGGGAGATAACCTGGCGGATGTCGTCCAGCAGGATACGGCGCCGGTCGACAGTGCGTTGCACTTCCTCGTCGAGATGCAGAATCATTTTCTTATTTGCCTCCTGCTCGCAGGGTTTTTCGTCCCACAGTTGGCGTCCGAGGGTTTCCTTGACCCGACTGCGGTTTTCGCGACGTTCGGACCAGGACAGCCATCCGCGTTGCCAGGGGTCCCGGTTGTCGTTCTCACCGAACAGGAGTTCGATGAGATGGGCCACCGGCTTGCCGGCGGCCGCGACCTGATCGCGGCACAGGGCACAGTAGGCCAGATAGTCGTGGTTGCTGGCTGCAGCCCGACAGCGCAGGGTTTCATCGGTTAAATCCGGATTGGCGTTGAACACCAGCCCGCCGTAGCCGCAACATTCGGTCATGCCCCGACTGTGGTCCAGTTCCTCGATGGTCATGCCCCGTTCGGTAATGGCCCGACGCACCCTGTCCTGGGTTTTTTCATCATGGCGGGCGGTGCAGGGATCGATGATCGCCACCGTTTTGGCGGGTAGTGTTGCCTTTGGCAGCGCCTTTTTGACGTTCGGTGTTTCGAGAATCTGCCAGAGAGACAAAAGCGGAATTTCCGGGAGGAACTCCTTGAAAATCTTCTGACAGGAACTGCAGGCGGTGATGATCCGGGGACAGCCCATCTCCTTCCACTGTTGGCGCATCTCGCCGATGATCTCGCCAAACAACTCTTTGCGCCCGCCCCAGTAGGCCGGCGCGCCGCAGCAGCCCAGCATCAGGCCGACCCCGCCATCAAGATTATTCCGCAGGAAATGATAGGATTCCATCACTTCCGCGGGGCTGGTGGAACAGAGTTGGCAACTGGGGAAATAGAGGTAGGCACTCTCCTGGAAGCCGGGAGCGTGCCGGCAGAGGCTGAAGGCCTCGCTGCGACTGAATTCCAGATCCTGCAGGGCGAATTCATGGGCCGAGGGCGGCATGAACTCTTCTTCCACCATGGTATGGCGGGAACCCAGGCACACCTCACCCATGAACAGGTCGTTGGGACAGACGACCTGACACTGACCGCACAGGGTGCAGGAGTTGACGAATTTGTTCTTGGTGTGCGCGGCGCCGTGCATGACCAACTCGTTGTTGAAAATCTGGCGCACGTAAACCTTTGGGTATTTCTTATAGGTTTTCAGATACAAACAGTGCTTGGTGCATTCCAGGCATTCACACTGAATACAGCGGCCCGCTTCGGCCCGCACGGCGGCTTCGGTAAGTGGTTCCGCCAATTCCCGGAAGTTGGGTGCGATGCCCGCAAGGTTGGTGTACAGAAGGGTTTCGTAGGGGCCTTCCTTGTCCCGATTGTAATCGATGACCGCGTTCTGCAGGAAGCGTTCGATGGACAGCGCCCCCTTGCGTCCGGCATAGGCTTCCATGAGAGGGGAATAAGCCCGGCCCGGATCGGGTTCCCCGCCGGCAAAAACGCCCTCCATGGAGGTTGCGCCGGTGACGGCGTTGTTGACCATGTGCCCGTCGGGGTTCCGTTCCAGGGGCAGAACCAAGTTGGCGCCGGCCTGGACATCGACAAAAACGGCGTCAAAGTTTTCGACCAGGCTCGTAAAGAAGGCCGTATCGCAGGCGGTGTCAAGTTGGATCTCGGCTCGCAATGCGTCCAGGATCGCCAGTTCGGCATCGATCACGGCCGCAGGCAGAAGCTTTTCCGGAAAGCCGCGCAGAGCTCCGCCCAGTTGTTGAGCCTGTTCAAAAATGGTGACCCGGAATCCTTTGTTGAGCAGGTCGAGGGCCGCGGTCAGGCCGGCCATGCCGGAACCAAGCACGGCAACTTGCTTGTTTTTTCGTGGCAGCGGTTTGACCGGGTCCGGGCCGCCGTAGTGTTCCACGCAATAGCGTTCCAGGGCACCGATAGCCAGCGCCTCGCCAACTTCTCCGCGTCGACAGGCCGCTTCGCAGGGGTGTTCACAGATGCGACCCAGAATGCCGGGAAAGGGCAGTTTTTTTTTCAAGGTCTGATAGGCGGCCTTCAGATCCCCGGCGGCCATTTGTGCCATGAACTGGCGGATGTCAATATGCAGTGGACAGCTGGTGCTGCAGGCGGGCGGCTCCTCCTGTATGCACTTTGCCTCCCAGGCGACGCGTTGATCCTTTTCCATCGAATTCCTCTTTCTTCGCGGCTTGATTCGGGTGAATTAACTGTCTGGGATTAAATAATATGCGACCAAATCAAAAGATGCTGGAGAGCCGCCAGAACAGCGACTCTCCAGCATCACAATCTCCGGTTCAGGCAAGTTACGGCGATACCCGGAAAAGATCGCCGATTTCACCGGAGAGTTTACGGGCTTGGCTCTGCCTATTTACCGGCCAGGGCCTTGATGACGTCCGCCGGCTTGGGCAGCTCGGAATCCACCGCGTCGGAGGTGTAGCCAAGAGCGATGGCATCCGCCACGTCGAAGGCCTTCTTCTTGGAGCCGAGGGCCGCCAGGACCTTTTCCGGATAGGCCGGGAGATGCCGGATACGAACGCCGCAGGCGTCGTCGATGGCGTTGATGACCGCGCAATGCGGAGCGGTCAGCGGCAACTCGCCGACGCCGCCGGCACCAAAGGCACCGTGCTTGCGAGGTTCGCAGACGTAGATGATTTCCAGATCGTCGGGGATGTCGTTGCAGAACGGGAAGCCCGCGCCGATCATGTTGGAGTGCTTCTTGATGTGCTCGAAGTCCTCGGTCAGGGCCAGACCGATGCCCTGGGCCAGGCCGCCGTAGATCTGACCGTCGACGGCCAGCTGGTTGGTGATGGTGCCGACGTCGGCGACGTGGGTCATCTTCAACACGGTGGTCTTGCCGGTGGTGATGTCCACTTCGACCTCGGCCAGGAACAGACCGTACATGTAAATGCAGAACGGTTCGCCCTTGCCGGTTTCGACATCGCACTCGGTGCAGGGAGTGGTCCACCTGCCGAGATGCTTGGTTTCGATGCCTTCGGCCTTCATTTCATCGTAGGTGCGATAGGTGCCGTCGGCCTTCTTCATGGCTTCCAGCAGCATTTCGCAGGCCACGCGGATGGCGTTGCCGGTAACCACATTGTGGCGGCTGCCGCCGGAAGGACCGGAGTTGGGGGTCAGGGCGGAGTCGTTGAGGCACAGGTTGATCTGCTCCGGCCGCAGGCCCAGGGGCTTGAGGCTTTCGTGGGCGAAGGTGAGGGTACCGATGTCGGAACCCTGGCCGTGGTCCTGCCAGCTGTTGCCGATCATCACTTCACCGCTGGGCAGCAGTTCGGCCCAGGCTTCGGAAGTGTCGGGTCCGTCGAGGCCGCAACCGTAGATGCCGAGGGAGACGCCGACGCCGCGTTTCTTGGTTTCCGTGGAGTTCAGTTCGGCCAGTTGCCTGGCGCGCTCGTACTTGGGCCGCAGGGCTTCAAACTGTTTCGGGAAGACGAACACTTCCGGAGTTTGCTGGGTCGGGGTGGTGGCGCCTTCGCGATAGCAGTTCAGTTCGCGCAGCTCGAAGGGGTCCTTGCCCATCTTCTTGGCCAACTCGTCGATGAGCGACTCGGAGGCGAAGAAGGACTGCGGCGAACCGTAGGCGCGGAAGGGAGCGCCCCAGCAGTGGTTGGTGGCGACGGTATGGCCCTGACCGCGCATGTTGGGGATGTCATAGCCGGAGAAGGCGTACTGCATGCCGCGCGAGGTCAGCAGGTCGCCGAACTCGGAGTAGGGGCCGTGATCGACATACCATTCGGTCTCGGTGGCCAGGAACTTGCCGTTTGCATCGGCGGCCAGCTTGGCCTTGAACCAGAAGGGCGAACGCTTGCCGGTGTAGAACTGCAGCTGAGCCCAGCTGTACTCGAGATAGCAGGGGACACCGGTGGCCATGGTGGCGGCGGCGACCAGGGCTTCGTTGCTGGGGCAGAATTTGTAGCCGAAGGAGGAACCGCAGGGATTCTGTACGATGACCAGGTTTTCCGGATCCACCCCGAGGCCCGGGGCGATCATGGCGATATGCAGCTGCAGGGCGATGGACTTGGAGTGGACGCAGACCTTGCCTTCTTCATTGATGTAGGCGAAGCCGATGTCCGACTCGAGGGGCATCTGCGGCTGGCGGCCGAGATAGTATTCGCCCTCGACCACGTGGGCGGCTTTTTCCATGATCGGCGCGGTTTCCTCACCCTTCTTCAGGCCCTGGGTGAAGTAGAGGTTGGGGGTGCCGGGATGGATTTCAATGGCGTCCTCGGCAATGGCGGCCATGGCGTTCATGTAGTGCGGCAGCACTTCCAGGTCGAGTTTGACCGCCTTGGCGGCCGCGTCGGCCTGGGCCTGGGTCCGGGCGCAGACGATGGCGATGGCGTCGCCGTACTGGAAGACCTTCTTGTCGCACAGGATGGGGCGCTCCCAGCCATCGCCCTTGTTGGTCGGGAAGGTGATCAGGCCGGTGATGCGGTTCTTGCCCTTGATGTCCTTGGCGGTGACGATTTTCACCACGCCGGGCATCTTTTCGGCCGCGGAGGTGTCGACGCCGTTGATGTTGGCATGGGCCACGTCGGCGTAGACCAGGGAGCAGAACAGGGTGCCTTCCGGCAGCTGCTCACGCTTGTCGGCGCCGAAATCCCACAGGCCGCAGACCTTGGCCACCGAAGTGGGGCGGGGATAGCGGGTGCCGTAGAGGGAGCCGTCGGTAGGCGCTTTGTAATCGAGCAGGGCTTCGTCCATGTCGCCGCGCAGGACCTTGGCGGCATCCATGGCGGCATCGACCAGAGACATGTAGCCGACACAGCGGCAGGCGTTCTTGTACTTGGTGAACCAGTCGCGCACGTCCTGGCGAGTCGGGTTGAGGTTCGTGTCCAGCAGGGCCTTGATGGAGACGACGAAGCCCGGGGTGCAGAAACCGCACTGCAGGGCGCCGTGCTTGATGATGGCCTTCTGGATGGGGTGCAGATTCTGCGGCGTGCCGATACCCTCGACGGTGGTGATTTCCGACCAGTTGTCGATGCGCTTCATGCGGGTGACGCAGGAACGCACCAGCTTGCCGTTCACAATCACGTTGCAGGCGCCGCAGGTGCCGGTGCCGCAGCCGACCTTGGTGCCGGTCAGCTGAAACTGTTTGCGGATGACATCGGACAGCAGGGCGTCTTGGTCAACGATGACATGGCGCTCAACGCCGTTGACCTTGAGCATTTTTTTAACCAGTCCCATGTTTCTGTTCCTCCTTTTAGGGTTGTGGGGGAAGGCTGCCGGCCGACCATTCGGCCGGTTTCCTCCATGTATTAACCGGGCAGGCCGGGAACGAGGCCTTCAATCGGCCCCTGCCTGCAAGATAAAATCATTTTCCGAAGCCGCAATCGGGGTAGTGGCATCGTTCACAACCGGCACAGAGGCCGCCGTGGCCCAGGGCGACGATGTCCTGCCTGGTAACGGTTTCGCCGGCCAGCAGACGCGGCACCACCAGTTCGAAGATGGTGGCCTTGTGATACATGGCGCACCCCGGCAGGCCGATGAGGGGGATGCCCTCCAGATCGGCCAGCATGAACATGGCGCCGGGATAGGTCGGGGAGCCGTATACAACCACCTTGGCGCCACTGGCACGGATGGCGGCCGGCGTCAGATCGTCGGGATCCACCGACATGCCGCCGGTCAGAACCACCATCTGGGCGCCTTCGTTGCGCAACTCGTTGATGGCGGCGACGATGGCCGTCAACTGATCCGGAACCACCACCTGGCGCATGACGGTGCTGCCCAGGGCCTGGAATTTTTCCCTGATGACCGGCCCGAACCGATCTTCGATGCGGCCGTGGAAAATTTCGTTACCGGTGGTCACCAGGCCGATCTGAAGGGATTTGAAAGGGCGTACGCTGACCAGGGGGGGATGGTCCTGGCAGCGCTCGGCCAAACGATTCAGGTTTTCCGTGTCGGTAAACAGGGGGATGATGCGGGTTCCGGCCACCACCTTGCCGGCTTTCACAGGCTGGTTTGAATGCAGTGTGGCGATGGTGATATCCGGCAGATCGTTGAGATCCGCCAGCAGTTGGGCATCGATTTTCAGCAGACCGTCCTGTTCGGCCGTCAGTTCCACCTTGCCCTGGTTCGGTTCGCCGAAGCGCACATGGGGGCCGCAGATGTGTCCGGCAATGCGATCCGCCGCTTCATCTTCGTGAATCAGACCGTCGGGCAGGTTCAGTACATAAATACGATCCTTCCCCAACTGCATGAGCTTGGGAATATCATCGGCCGTGATGCAGTGCCCCTTTTTGAAGGCTCGGCCCTTGAATTCGCCGGGGACGATACGGGTGATGTCGTGAGAGAGAAAGCGGCCGACGGCTTCCTGTACGGGGATGACTTCCACCATGTTGAAATTCCTCAAAATGAAAAACCCGCACTTGGGCCAGTTTGCAGACTGGCTTCGGTGCGGGTTTCGTTAAGTCTGCCCGGGGGCAGAGGACGAAATGAGCGCGATGTTGTGGTTTCAGAATGTTCCGCAGGTCCGATAAGGCATGGCTCGCCTTGGTGTCATGCTTGCGGAGTCATTCCGTTATTTGAGTTGTTCAACCCTTTCAATGTAGCTGACGCCACCTTCTTTGAAGGCAATGACCAGCTTGCCGGAAAAGCTGCGATTAACCAGTTTCAGAGCGCGCATGATATCGGCAATGGCCTGTTTGCAGTCCGAGATGGACGCCCCAATGTCCGATTGGACTTTCCTTTTCTGGAAGGCTTTTCTCTGGAGTTGTGTCTCCAGGAGCAGGATTTCGGGAACCGACATACGATTCGCTACCTCCCCTGAGGGACGGAGACGTCCCAAGAAAAGAAAACCCTACCAATGACCCTTGGGAAAGCAATTGATACGGGTTTCGTGAAGTCTGCCGGAGGCAGAGGACGAAATGGGCGCATTATTTATTCATGCCCGAAAAAAGGCTTCACCCTTGAAAAAGCAAACCGTGTTTGGGAGGTTTACTTATAGCAAAGCGAAAATCCAAAATACAAGATAAAAATAACAGGCATAGATATAATTTACTGTTTACAACTATGGATTACCAAAAATAACTTTTGAAGGATTTTCCCTGGCCTAGTGGACCGTATCGCAGGAGGTCTTGCCCTGGCTGCCGCATCCTTCGGTGCCCTGTAATGCGCAAGAACTGCAATCCGCTTCCTCTTCCTCGTGATCGTGGTCATGATCATGATCACAGGAACCCTCGTCCCCGTCATCACCACAGCGGCCGGCCTCGTGGCTGTAGCAGGGTGCCAGTTCGATGAGACTGTTGGCCGCCAATTGCTCAAGGGTTTCCTCAAGGGTACCGCCCCGGGTTTCATAGACCCGGAAGCCGCACAGATTGTTCATGGTCTGCAGGGCGGCATCGCCGATGGCATCGACGATGATGGCGTCCAATTGCTGCAGGTGCAGGGCGGCATATGGGTTGCAACCTTGCTGTTCGTTGCGCGGGTCGCAGTTGGCGACGACCATCGTCTCCCTGGTTTCGCTGTCGACAATCAGAAACAGGGGCGCGGAATTGAAGTGATTGAACAACTTGCTGTTCAAGCCTTCGTCCCGGGTAATGGGGAAGCAGACTTTCATGGCTTTGACTCCTTGTGGATTGGGGGTTGATAGTTCAGACAGCTATGGCTCCCGGGTGCCAGAACAGCGCCTGACCCGTGGGAAGATACAGGGGGCGCTGCTCCTTGCCGGTGAAAAATTCATCCACCGCACGGCGGATGCCGGGGCAGGACTCGAAACCGTAATCATCCCATAGCAGCATGCCGCCGGGACTCAGGCGGGACGCAAAAAAGGCACAGCAATCCAGCGCCGATCCGTAGACATCCACATCTACATGCACCAGGGCAAAGCACTGGTCCCGCAAGGTGTCCGGAACCGTTTCCGGAAAACGCCCGGGATGGATATGGGTGTCTGGAAAGGGGTCGAGCAGTCGGCGAACCTTTTCGAGGCTGGTATCGTTGAAATCACCTGGACAATGATGGTCCAGATCGGTGTCGGTTTCGGGAATGCCGCTGAAGGTATCGAACAGGTGCAATGGTTTTCCGGCCCCGGCCAACGCCCGGGCCATGAGCAGGGCGGTGCCGCCGCGGTACACGCCGACTTCGGCAATCGCTCCGGGAATATGCCGGGCCATAGTCGCCAACTGGAATAAAATAGCCAGGCGATCGTCGCTCAACAGGGTCAGGCCCCGCAGATCTTCAAGTAAATCGGCAAATTCCGGCTGCAGGGCGGTAAAGTCGGCGGGCTGCGGATCGGCTTGCTGGAAGTGGAGGTGTTCCTTGCGGCCCAGAGCGCGAAGGCGATCTCGGATGTGGACATAATGGCGTCCGACGGCCACCAGGATGAGATATTCATCGGACGGCACTGTTTTGAGATAGTCCGGGCCATGGATGGGATGGCCCGCAATGGTCTGTCCCTGGCGAGCGGGATTGCCGTCAATGAAGCAGTGAACCTGCGGGGGACTGGCGAGCAGATTGAGACGTCGCAGCAGGGCGGTGCCCTGACAGCCGGCGCCATAGACGATAACGGGTTTCATGGCTGAATCCTGCGTTTTTTGGGCTGACGCAGGGCATGGAACCGCGCCAGCGGTTGATGGCGATATCAACACGGCCAGGGCGGGTTTCGTTGGGTCTGCAGGAATACAGAGGACGAAATGGGCGCGGTGGTTTCAGTGTTATTTGAATGTTTCGGATTTTTCTATGAAGCTGATGCCGCCTTCCTTGAAGGCAATAACCAGTTTTCCGCTGAATTTGTCCGGAATGATGCCCAGTTCGCGCAGCGTGTCGCACACTTTTCGTTTCCAGACGGAATTGGGTACTCTGATGTCCGTAACGACCTGTTTGCGTTTTTCGTTATCCGGCATAAATCTAAAAATCCTGTCCGGTGGACGACCATTTTTCTTGGCGGGCGGAAGGAAGTCCGGGGCGTTCCCAGGCCGGGCAAGCCAAGCGAATGGCGTTCCTTGAGCACCATCGACATTTAAGACAGTGTTTTACGAACCCGCTGTATAGCATGTGCTACGACGGGTGGCAAGTAAAAACTCAGGAACCACTGCTCTTGATAACGTCTTGAAGCCGGCGCAGTGCTATCTTTCGTGATAGCCGAGCACCACCAGCAGGCAGCTGCCGTCGGCGATGACATTGATTCCGGCGGCCCGGCAGGCCGCCACCGCAGCGGCGCTTTCTGCGCCGGGCTGCATCCAGATGTGGCAGATGCCGTGGGCGATGGCCTGGCTGACGATCTTTTCAGTCACCGCCGGCGGCGTGATGATGGACAAGCTGGTGACCTCCGGAGGCAGGTCGGCGACGCCGGCGACGCAGGGGATGCCCTCAATGGCTTGTTCCCTGGGATTGACGGGAATGGCGGTTTTGCCGTTCTGCAGGTAACAGCGCAGCACCTTGTTGCCGTATTTGTCACGATTGCTGGAGGCGCCGGCAACGGCGAAGGCCGGAGCCGACAGAAATTGGGCGATGCGCTCTTCGATGGACATGGTTCCTCCTGAAGGACAGGTTCGAGGAAGAAATTTTTTTGGGGCAAGCATCCATCTGGATACTCCGGATGGATACAGGGCGGTTTTCAATGTCGGAAGCGAGCCTATCACATCCTGCGATGGTGGCCAAGGCCTCACGAGGCGGGGGCGTTCCCCGGATTAAACGGGCAGGAATGCTGGAGCCTGGGAACTTTGCGTTTCATTATGGCATGCTGTGGCAATTTTGGTTATATTGACACGGGCTGTTTAATATCCAGGAAAAGGAGTCTCGACAGATAAATTTTACCCTTTCTCCCGGAGCAGAATTTGTCAGATAAAACATCTCCAGAGCTTGGCAAATCTTCTTTAAATGTAAGATTGGCCAACGAGCTTGTTTATCAGATGAATATCGTTCGCAGGCAGGTGAGCGCATATCCGCAAGGCCATCCGGTGGTGCGTTCTTCGGCCGATAGAGCGATCAGTACCCTGCAACACCTCCACTCCCACGGGCCGAAGGTGACCATCGGCGTTGCCCGGGACCGACTCTTATTCGACGCCACTCCCCTGGATTCAAAAAACCCTGTTTTTCAGGACTACGCGCGAGCATTGTTCGCCCACGGCATCATCGGCCACTGCCTGCAGCAAGGCCTGACCGCAGAGGAGCTTTGCCTTTTCTACCGATTGCTGGCCTGCAAACCCGAAGAACTGCTCAGCCAGGGCGGAGTTTCGGCGGTAATGGCCAAAGCCGGGCTGCGGCATTTGACGGTTATGCTGCTCGATCACTCGCTGTTTAAAACGCAGGAAGTGTCCAGCCCTGAAGAACCCGGCCCTTCCAGCCAAGGTTCGGAACAACCCTGGGACCGTTTGGCGGGCGCTCTTTTCAGGCTCTCGACCAAGACTGCGGCCCGGTCCGATATTTCCCCGGCACCCATCACCATGGAAGAACTGGTGACTGTGCTCAATATTCAGACCCAGGGGATGACCCCCGGGGAGGCTGGCGGATACGAGCAGGCGGTTGCGGAATTCATAAGGGAGCTGGTTGCCGGTGCTCCCTGCCAAGGAACCTATGGCGAGGGTCTTCATCAGTTCGCAACCCTGATCGGTCAATTGCAGCCAACAATCCGGCGCCAGCTTTTAGCCAGCGCCCTTTCGGCCCTTCAGGCCCACCAGCCGCATGCCGGTCCGATCCTTGGCCACTTTTCCAGCGAGGTTCTGGCTGACGCTATCAAAACGTTGGATGCCCGGCAGGCCATTCCGCCCTTTATTCTGCAGGTGTTGCAGCAACTCGCCTCCCATGGTTCAGGGACGGAACCGTTAGGGCAGGAAAATCCGTTGTCTCCATCCGATGCCGCGGCAACGGGGAAACTGGAGGAACTGCTGACCGAACATGGGGCCGATGCCTATGTCCCGCCGGACTATCAAGCGGTCCTTCGAGAACTCCCGGAGCGCAGTCAACCGGCCAGGTCCCTGCCCCCGGAGGCGATTCAGGAGATGATGGCAGGTCTCCAGGCTCAATGCCTCGAGGGGCGACTTTGCCGGATTCTGTGCCATCTGCTGCGCTATCCCACCGATTCTGAACGGGCCTCCAGGCTCATGGAGCCGTTGCAAAGCCTGGTTCACAAGCTCATCGACATGGGCCATTTTGATGTTTTGGTCGATATCCATCGAGACTTTGCTGCGCCTGTCTCCAATGCCGGGGCGAGCGGCAACAACTTTCTGAACGCCATCTTTTCCGGCCCCAATTTTGTGCGCGGGATCATGTCCAAATTGGCGGCATCGTCCGTGGCGCAACGTCAGGATATATTCATTCTCATCGGGCAGGTCGGGGCTCCCTTTATTCCATTGCTCTTGGACAGTCTTGCCGAGGAGCAGGATCGATCCGTCCGTTATAAATACTTGGCCCTGCTGCGGGATATGGGGAGCAGCGCACGCGATGAAATCATCAGCCGTCTTCAGGATCCCCGTTGGCATCTGGTTCGCAATCTGGTCACTCTGTTGCGCGATCTGGGGGATCCCGGGATCGTGGATGTTTTGGAGCCGCTGCTGCACCATGCAAACGAGCGGGTTCGCCAGGAAGCCTTGAAAACCGGCTTACATTTTCAAGATCCGCGCGCCGAAACCGTTCTGTTGCGTGAGTTGGGGGCGACCGGGGCCGCGCCGTCATTGTGGAGCATACTCCTGGCTCGGAATTCCCGAGACCCCCGGGTTCTGGCGCGGCTTCTGGCTTTGCTTCGCGAAGGGGGCTTGACCGAAGCGCGCTGTTCCGTGCGGTTGAAGGTCATCGCAACGCTCGGGGATCTGGGCAATCCGGAGGCCTTGTCCGGGTTGAAGCAGGTACTCTTTGGCGTGAACCTGCTCCACCCGTTTCGGCACAGGCGCCTGCAGTACCAGATTCTGGACACCCTCAAATCCTTCCCGCCGGAGACGGTGGCCGGCATTCGGCATCGGCTTGTTTGCAGTCTGCGGCCCGATCTCCGGGGACTGCGGCAGCGGGCCATCCAACTTAAAATCGGGACAGCAACATGAGGCCGGAAAACCTTACAGAAATGCAGACGGCTATCCGTCACCTGATTACCGCCGTGGCCAACGCCAACCTGTATAGCGTCGAGCACCAGCAAATCAAGCGCCTTTGCGAGGCTTCGCAAGGCTGTTTTGAAAACCTGTTACGGGAGCAAGGGAAGCTTTCCTTGCTGATGGTGGAAGGGGTACTTCTGTTTGACAATATTCCGTTGCCGCCGGGTCTGCATGCACAAAAACTGGCCCAGCTCATGGAGCGCCACCGCATTAATCGACTGATCCTTGCACCCGGTTTGGAACCGGAGGAACTGGAGAAACTGGTGGAGTTTTGGACGCAGCCGGGCAAGTCCCGACAGGGCTTGCCCGAGTGTCCTCATCTCCGCTTCGAGACCCTGGCTGAGTCTGAGGCCTTGCCAAGCCAGGCGACGCTCGATGAATCATCGATCTATGACGCCGCTGGTCTGGGGGAGGTGAAAAAAAAGGGTCAGAACCGTCTGGCGGAGATGTTCGAGGATTTTGGTCGGAAGAAAACCATGCATGTGGCCGGCCTGAATGAAATCGTCAGCAGCTTCATCGAGGCCTTCAGCCGCGAAGTCCTTTCCCTTCTGGTCCTGTTGCCCATCCGTACCATGGATGAATATACCTTTACCCATGGACTCAATGTCTGTCTCCTTAACCTGGCTCAGGCCATGAACCTTGGTATCGAAGGACAATTGCTGCACGATATCGGCCTGGCCGCCCTGGTGCATGATTTGGGCAAACTCCACATCCCGTTGGAAATTCTGGCAAAGCCGGGCAAGTTGGACGAGCGGGAGTGGGGCATCATGCATCAGCATCCGGCTCAAGGAGCCGAGTTGTTGCTCGATACTCCCGGCATGCCCCAGTTGGCTGTTATCACTGCTTTTGAACATCATCTGCGCTACGATCTCAAAGGTTATCCAGCGGTGTCCGCGCACTGGAACCAGCATCTTTGCAGCCAGATGACCACCATCTCCGACATATATGATGCTTTGCGGACTACGCGACCTTACAAGGCGGCCAAAACGGCGGAAACCTGCGCCGAAATTTTGCGCGAGGCAGCCGGCAGTGAAATCCACCCACAATTGGCGGGCAATTTTCTTTCCCTTCTTGACCATAGTGCCCAAAAGTCCGGTTTGCACTGTTTTTAAATCCTTCGGCAGCGTGAAGATCATCCCCCCTCTGTGCCCGCACCATTATCAGAGCCAATCCTGGGAGCGCCAACGTCGGCCTCGCCATGCAAATAATCCATCAGGGCGCGGGCATGATTATGTTTGATGTCCCGTGCGGAAAAAAGCAGGGTAATTTTTCCTTCGTTTGCCAGGTCAAGAAGATGTCTGACCTCAGGGTTTTCTCGCAACTCGCAGCTATAGCGCTTTTTGAATTCCTCCCACCGATCGGGCGCATGGCCGAACCACTTGCGCAGTGCGGTGCTCGGTGCAACTTCTCTGAGCCATAAATCCGCATGGACCTGCTCTTTGCTCAACCCGCGGGGCCAGAGACGATCCACCAGAATTCGGAGGCCATCGTCTCCGATTGAAGCGTAAACACGCTTGATCCGGATTTCCATAAGCTGCCCGTCTGGCTGAATCCGGTTCCCGAAACCGGAAGCAGCCAGCCATAAAAATGCTCGTAAAAGTATCGCACCAAGCTTTTGCTGGGACGCAGAGCCAACCTTTCATGCCAAAAGCTGTTGCACCTTGGGGAAAAGAATGTTGTTTTCCAGGTGTACATGCTGATGGAGGTCATTCTCGAACTCTGCCAGGCCTCGATAGGCTACGGTGTAGGTATTGCAGGCATCTGCCGGGATTTGAAAATCCAGAGAGAGGCGCCTGATGGCATGGAGCATATCGCCCACGGCTTCATGTTCAGTGCGCAATTTTGTCAGATCGTCGCGAATGACGTCCAGTTCCCCGGGGGAAACGGCTTCCTTCTGAGTCGCAGAGAGGCGTTTGATGGCCGGGAAAAAGCTTTCCTCTTCCTTGCGAAGGTGTTCCTTCAGTTCGTCCATCATCCGGTTGAAAATGGTGGCGATCTCTCTGAGCTCCGGGTGGCGTTCACCATGGACTTCGGCCGTTTTTTGGGTATGCAGAGAGAGATTCGGGCCGTGTTCGTTGATATAGGAATGGTGAACGTTGACGATGTAATCGACCAGGAAGGGCCATTTCCAGGCTGTATAATTTTTGCTTTGATCGGCCGGCTCACTCTGTAGCGCCGCAATTTCTTCGACAATCGCGTTCGGCTCAATCCCTTGATTGCGACAGGCATCCTGCAGGAGCAGGTGGCCGCCGCAGCAGAAATCGATTTGGTATTTCTGGAAAATCCTGGCTGCGCGATAGTCGTCAGCGACAATTTTCCCTATGCTTTTAAGGAGCACGTTCTTATCGGAATCCCTTGCTGGTTGTGGCATTTTCAGTCTCCTTTTGGGGCTGATTAGGCGAGGCTTGTCGATTACTTCAATCCTAATCCGCAACGGGAAATACACAAGCCTCATCTACGCGAGGCTTGCTTTCCTGCTGCGTGCTGTTAGCCTGATGAGAGTCAGTCCGGTAGCCGATTGAAGACGCCGCTTGGCATTCCAGGAGATGCCAATCAATCATAAGGTCAAAAAAATCCTGGTGATTCCGTGCCGGGATATTGGGGGCAGGCTTTATGGACAGGGACTAAATCAGGAGAAAGGAGCAGGTCATGATGGGAAAGGTAAGAAATCTTAAATGGACGATTGTCTACGTTGTTTTTAGCCTTTTTATTTTGGCGACGGCGGTCGGAGCCCAATCCAACAGCACCAAAGAACCGGTCAAAAAAGAGGAAGCCCCCCTGACGCTGATCACCGCCACCCCAGAGGAAGGTTTCCAACTGGCTGTGAAATTGTCCAGAAAAGGGGTAACCACCACGCAAAAGGATAAAAACGTTCTTTTTATGCTGAGGGAGGTTTATTCAAGAGATCCAAATGCCCTGATTGCCTGCTCACAAGTGATCGCCATCAACTTCCAGACAGTTGCTGCCGCCAATAACTACTGGAGAGATGCGAAGTAGATGCGCGGAGGGCATCGAGGCCTTGATTGGCTTGGTCAGGGCGGCTATTTTCCCGCCGTGATGGCCGCCCGAGCCAGCTCGTCGCAGCGCTCGTTCTCCGGGTGGCCGTTGTGGCCGCGTACCCAGTGCCACTCCACCTGGTGTTTCGAGGTGAGTTCCAGCAGCCGCTCCCACAGGTCGCGGTTGGCGACCTCCTCCTTTTTGGAGTTCTTCCAGCCCTTTTTGCGCCAGCCGTGAATCCACTCGGTGATGCCCTTGTAGAGGTACTGGGAGTCGGTGGTGACCCGCACCCGGCAGGGGCGCTTGAGAGCCTCCAGCCCGGCGATGGCGGCCATCATCTCCATGCGATTGTTGGTGGTCTGGGCCTCGAAGCCGGAGAGTTCCCTGGTGTGGCCGTCCCAGCGCAGCAGGGTGCCCCAGCCGCCGGGACCGGGGTTGCCGGAACAGGCGCCATCGCTGAAGATTTCCACCACGGCGGTCGAATCGGACATGGGTTCCTCGCTGCAGATGTTGGGACAAAGCGGATGAAATGAAACGAAAACAGCCCATCACCGGTGAGATGATGGGCTGTTGACATGTGGCGTCCCCAGGGGGATTCGAACCCCCGTCGCCGGCGTGAAAGGCCGGTGTCCTAGGCCGGGCTAGACGATAGGGACTTAATGGTGAGCCGCGTTGGAATCGAACCAACGACCATCTGATTAAAAGTCAGATGCTCTACCAGCTGAGCTAGCGGCTCACTGTCTCCGTGACGGAGAGCACTTTATACTGGATTCGCTTCGCTCAGTCAACCCTTTTTTGCTATTTTTTTTTCGGGGTTGGCTTTTGTTGGCGTTCTCAGCCGGTGCGTGCTTTTCTAACCGATCCGCCGGCATTTGTCAAACGGATTTTTCACCTGGATGGTTTGGTCGCGACGCGGGCCGATGGATACCAGCACCACCGGGCAGCCCGTGACCTCCTCCAGCTTGGCCAGATAGGCCCGGGCCTTGGCCGGCAGTTCCTCAAAGGAGGTGGCTGCGCCGAGATCGGTTTTCCAGCCGTCCACTTGCTCGTAGACCGGCTTGCATTCCTGCAGCACCTCGGGATCCTGCGGGAACTCCTCGAGCAACTGACCCTGATATGTATAGGCGGTGCAGATGAAAATGGTATCGAGGTCGTTGAGCACATCCATCTTGGTTACGGCCAGTCCGGTCATGCCGCTGACCTGTACGGCTTCGCGCAGGGCCACGGCGTCAAACCAGCCGGTGCGGCGCGGCCGCCCGGTGGTGGCGCCGAACTCGTGTCCGATGCGGCGCAGGGTTTCCCCCATTTCGTCATGCAATTCCGTCGGGAAGGGCCCTTCGCCCACCCGGGTGGTATAGGCCTTGACGATGCCGATGACTTCGTCGATGAAGCGCGGGCCGACGCCGGCACCGGTGCAGGCGCCGCCGGCTACCGTGGACGACGAGGTCACGTACGGATAGGTGCCGTGATCGATGTCCAGCAGGGTGCCCTGGGCGCCTTCGAAGAGAATGTTGCGACCTGCCTTGATGCTGTCGTTGAGCAGGGTCGAGGCGCGGCCGACGTACTTTTCCATCTCCCTGGCGTAGGCGTTGTATTCATCCAGAATAACCTGCTCGTCCAGGGGCGGCACACCCAGATATTTTTCCAGGTAGAAATTCTTCTCCGGCAGGAATTCACGGACCTTGCGGGCAAAATTCCGAGGATGGATCAGGTCCATGACGCGGATGCCGCGACGTGCCACCTTGTCCTCATAGGTGGGTCCGATGCCGCGGCCGGTAGTGCCGATGCGTCGGGCGCCGGATTTTTGTTCCCGGGCGATGTCGATGGCCTTGTGGTAGGGCATGATGATGTGGGCGTTGCCGTCGACCACCAGTTGTCGATCGTCCGTCAGGTAGCCCTTTTTTTTCAATTCGTGGATCTCTTCGAGGAACACCTTGGGGTCGATGACCACGCCGTTGCCGATGACGCAACGTTTGCCGCTGTGCAGGATGCCCGAAGGGATCAGGTGCAGAACGGTGGTTTCGTCGCCGACCACCAGGGTGTGACCGGCATTGTTGCCGCCCTGAAAGCGCACCACGTCGTTGGCATATTCGGTGTACAGGTCAACGACCTTGCCTTTGCCTTCATCGCCCCATTGGGCTCCCACGATTACTACGTTTGCCATCTTGGTATGTCTCCTGATCGAAATTACAGGCGGAAATCGCCGACAGAGACCGCCTGGTAGGAAGTCTCCTGCTCGACGCCGTCGGTGGTCCGTATCGCCCGGACCGGCTGATCCTCGCCGGCTACAACCAGCAGCCAGCGATAATGCATCTTCCGGGCATAGGCCAGGCTGTCCGCCAGGGGCCGCTCCAGCATGTCGCGGGCGGCGGAGAGTCCCTGTTCGCGCAGGGCGCGGGCCAGGCACTGGGCACAGCGCTTGTCCGGTCCGCTTTGCAGGATCAGCACATCGATATGGGATACGGCCCGTTGCTCCAATTCGCGATCCAGGGCCGTGAGCAGGTGCAGCAGATTGAAGGCGAACCCGGTTGCCGGCGCCGGATATCCGTAGCGGGCGGTCAGGTTGTCATAGCGTCCTCCCGAGCAGACCGCCGCACCCAGACCGCTGAGAAAGCCCTGGAAAGTCACACCGGTATGGTAATCGAGGCCGCGCAGTTCGCCCAAATCAAAGGTGACATGCTCCTCGACGCCGTACACCTCGAGGACCTTGAGAATGTCGTGCAGGTTTTCCAGGGCCCGCCGGGAGCGGTCGTTGGCGACGATGGCCGCCGCCCGATCCAGCACTTCGCGGCCGCCGAACAGCCGCGGCAGGGCCATGACCTCGCGGCGGCTGGCGTCGCTGATGGGTAGTTCGGCCAGCAGATTGGCAAGAGTCGAGCTGTCCTTGCGGGCAATGGCGTCCTGGACCGCTCGGGCCTGGGCGTGGTTCAGGGGCAGGTCGGCCATGACACCGCGGAAAAATTCCACCTGGCCGATGTCGATGGTGAATTCACCGGCACCCAAGGCTTGCAGGCCTTCGATGGCCATGGCCACCATTTCGGCGTCGGCTTCCGGGCTTGCCAGTCCAATGAGCTCCACCCCCGACTGATAGATTTCCCGGTCCTTGCCGGCCTGCTGTTCCGTGTGCCGCAACACCCGGCCGCTATAGCACAGGCGCAGGGGCAGGGGTGCCTTGTTCATGCGGGTGGCAACGATGCGGGCCACCTGGGGCGTCATGTCCGGGGTAATGGCAACCAGTTGGCCGTTCTGGCGGTCGTCAAAACGAAAGGTGCGATGCCGCAGTCCTTCGCCCAGGCCTCGTTCCAGCACCTCCAGATATTCCAGGGAAGGGGGCAGGATGGGGCGAAAGGCCCAACGGGAAAAAACCTCTTCCAGGGTGTGTTTCAGGTAAGCGATCTTGGCGGCCTTGGCCGGCAGAAAGTCCTTGACGCCGCGCGGGAGCAGGCTCTCCGGGATAGCGGTCGGATCGGTCATGAAATGCAGGGTTCCTTTCTGAAGGGACAAGGAGGCTGTGCCGCACCTTTGTCCCGATTTACGCCAACTGCCGACATTAGCAACACCCCCTTGGAAAGTCAAGCTGCAGGGCGGAAAAACCGCTGAAGAAGGGGGGGTGCGGGCACAAAAAAGCTCCGCGTACCGGCACGCGGAGCTTTGAAAAGTCGAGGATCGCCGTCCGGTTCGGCTGCGCAGCGCCGAACTACAGCTTGGCGACGTTGGTCGCCTGCGGTCCTTTCTGGCCCGTCACGACCTCGAAACGGACCCGCTGGCCTTCCGCCAGGGAGCGGAAGCCGTCCGCCTGGATGGCCGAATAGTGGACGAAGACGTCCGGACCGTTGTCCTGAGTAATGAAACCATAACCTTTGCTGTCATTGAACCATTTTACCGTGCCTTCCATCATGCCTGCCTACTCCTTCCGCTCCAGGGACGAGACTCCAGGACCTGATGCGAATTCCGTTTTGCGCGGCGCCCCCAGGTCCCCATCGGGTGCCACGGCCCGGCCTGTGCCGGGTTGGCCGGCCATCCGACCCTTCGGACGGCAACATTCAACCAGATAGCACAGAGGTGCAGGATGCGCAAATGGACAGGATCAAATTTTTTCGAGGAAGCCCGGAATAAATTCTGGAAAGTGCGATGAGCAACTGTTCAAGACAGGGGCTCGGGGCGCCCTCCCCAAGGGTGTCTGACGCCCGGATGGCAACCGTCAAGCCCCATGGATGGGTTCATGAGGCCCTTGGGGTGGGCGGCGCGAGACCCTGCTCCACGACGCTGTATGGTTACCGCAATGCCAACTAACCACCCGCTTCCAGATAACGGATCAACAACCGCACTCCAACCCCCGTCGCCCCCAGGGGCAGGTAACCTCCGCCCTTTTCCTCCCAGGAGGGTCCGGCGATATCCAGATGGGCCCATGGGCAACCCTCCGGCACGAATTTGCGCAGGAAGGCGGCGGCGGTGATGGTGCCCGCCGGGCGGCCGCCGGTATTCTTGACGTCCGCGATGTCGCTCTTGATCTGCTCGTCGTATTCCTCCCACAGGGGCAACTGCCAGAGGCGCTCGCCGGTCTCTTCCCCGGCCTGGCGCAACGCGTCGACGAGGGTCTGGTCGGTGCCGAGGACCGCCGTGGTGTGGTTACCCAAGGCGATGATGCAGGCGCCGGTCAGGGTTGCCAGATCGATGACGGCCCGGGGCGCGAAGCGTGCCGAATAGGTCAGGGCGTCGGCCAGAATCAGCCGACCTTCGGCATCGGTGTTGAGCACCTCAATGGTTTTGCCGGACAGGGAGGTGAGGATGTCGCCCGGCCGGTAGGCGGTGCCGGAGGGCAGATTTTCCACCGCCGGTATGATGCCGACCAGGTTCACCGGCAGCTGCAGCCGAGCGGCGGCGGCCATGGCGCCCAGTACCGCCGCGCCGCCGGCCATGTCGCTCTTCATTTCGTCCATCTTTTCGCCCGGCTTGAGGGAGAGACCGCCGGAATCGAACACCACCGCCTTGCCGACCAGGGCCAGAGGCTTTTCGCCCGGATTGCCGCCGAGATATTCCAACACGATCAGTCGCGGCTCCCGCACGCTGCCCTGGCCCACGGCCAGCAGCGCACCGCAGCCTTCGGTTTTAAGTTGCGCCCGGTCGAGCACCATACATTTCAAGCCCGCTGCAGTCGCCATCTCGGCGGCTTGAGTCGCCATGTATTCGGGGGATTTGATGTTGCCCGGCTGGTTGACCAAATCGCGGGCCATGGTGACACTCCGGCAGACTATCTGCGCGCGCCGGGCTCCTTCTGTGGCGGCGTCCTGTCGGCCGGTTTCGGCAATCAGCAACCCGACCTCCTTGAGGGTTGGCGGCAGGCGGTCGAGATTTTCGGTGAGAAAGCGATCAAAACGGTAATCGGCCAGCAACAGCCCCTCCGCCAGCGCCCGCGCCGCATCGCCGGTTTCCTCGGGCGCGGTTTCCGGTACCACCAGGCAACAATCAGTCAGACGCTGTTCCCTCAATACCGCCACGGCCAGCGCCGCGCCCTTGCGCAGGGCTTCGCCGGCCGGTTTGGCCTCGCCCAGGCCCACCAACAGGACCCGCTCCGCCGGCAGGCGCCGGCCCGCATGCAGCAGCAGTTTTTCTCCGGACCGGCCCATGAAAGCCCCAGTCTGCAGGGCCAGTGACAGGTCCCCTGCGAGACGCGTATCCAGTTCCTTGAGCAGGGGCGTTTCGCAGGCGGTCTGCCATACAGGTATAATCAGGCAGGGGGTGGCCTGCTGCAGGGGAGGCATGGCCAAAACGACGATATTCATAAGGAAATCCTTTTCTGTAAGGGTGCAAGGCCGAGAACGAAAACAATGTCCACGATTGTAATCAGCATTGGTGCGCTTGGCAATGGGGCGCCGGGCAACATCTGAAAAGGGCGCGGGGTTGGCAATGCTTCGGAATCGAAACGATGGATAAAGGTTCGCCCCCGGCGGATTTTTCCGCACAGGGGCGAAGGGAGAAGCCATTTCCCATAGGGAAAAGGCGTTCGTTGTCAGGTCGGTGGCAGGGGCCGGCTATTTGATCAGGCGCAATGTGAACGGCACCCGGTATTCCTTGCCTTCGGAGCATTTGACGGCGCCCATGATGCAGAATATCAGGTGGCAGATGGCCACGGCAAAATAGACCAGAAAGCCAATCAGAATGAAGGCCAGGATGGTTCCGGCAACCCAGGCAATCAAAGAGGTGATGGACCAATTCAGGGCTTCCTTGGCCTGGTCCAGTATGTAAGGGTTGTCTTTTTTGATGAGATAGAAGATCAGGCCGGGGATGAAGCCGAAGAAGATGGTGCCGATCCAGATCAACAGGGCCATATTTCTGGATTCCTGGTCAACGCTGTCCTGAGTGATGGCGGTTTCTTGGTTGTTTTCCATGGCTGCCCTCCATAAAGGTTAAAATAGTCGTCCAACACCATGCATGGTTCCACTGAAAATTGACACATTAAATATAAATCAGCCAACAAAGAAGCACAAGGCTTCTCGTTATATTTTGGCGAAATTTAATTTTAGTCCGAGGTGGGCCCGAAACATGTTCTTCCCCAGGCGGTTTGGGGCGGATATCCGGCCTGCATGGTTGAGATGGATTGCAGACCCTGGCGCTTGTGTTAGAAGGGAAGGAAGGTCGATTGTAAAAGGCCCAAATCATCAGCGAGGGAGGCAACGGTGAACATCAGGGTGTTCGCAACGGCATGCCTGTTCATGCTCCTGAATCTTGTGGGAAAGGAGACCATTATGGCCATGGAAATCCGCTCGACCGCATTTGCCGATGGCGGCGCAATTCCGGTTCGCTATACCTGCCAGGGTGAAAATATTTCGCCGCCCCTGTCCTGGGCGGGGATTCCCCCCGGCGCCAAGAGCCTGGTGCTCATCGTCGATGATCCCGACGCCCCCGATCCCCGGGCGCCGAAGATGACCTGGGTGCACTGGGTGCTGTTCAACTTGTCGCCCGCTGTCTCCGGCCTGTCCGAGGGGGTCGATAAACTGCCGCCCGGCACCGGAGAAGGTCTGAACGACTGGCAAAAAACCGGCTACGGCGGGCCTTGCCCGCCCATCGGGCGGCATCGCTATTTTCACAAGCTCTATGCCCTCGATATCGTTCTCGACGGACTGAAGCGGCCGACCAAGGCGCAACTGGAAGACGCCATGGTCGGCCATATTCTGGGTCAGGCGCAGCTGGTGGGCACCTATCAGAAACGCTGAGGATGGGGAAAACGGATGGAATCCATGGGTCCTGCCGGAAAGGACCCTATTTTTTGGTAAAGTTTCGCATCGAATGGTGAAACAGATCGGCGGCGATCTTCAACAATTCCGGTGAGCATTCGGCTTGGCGGAAATCGCGACCGGCGGCAAAGTCCCGCCAGAAAGGCGGCAATTGTTCCTGTCGGGCCACCATGCCGCCATGGGGATCGGGATTGAGATAGTACATGCGTTGAATGCCTGAATTGATGATACGGGTCAGGCACATGGGACAGGGTTCGGTGGAGGTGAAGAGCACCAGGTTGTCGCAGCGCCGCGGGTCGTTGACTGAGTTGCCGCCGCCCTGCTTTCGCAAGCGGTCTTCGTACCGATTGAGCAGGTCCATTTCGGCATGCAGGTCACTGCGGAAATAGGGGTCGTATTGCCGGTTCCGGCCTCTTTCGACCACCTCCCCGGTGGCGGCATCGACCAGACAGGCGCCGATGCCGCCCGACCCGGCCTTGAGGCTGGTGATGGCCTCCTTGACCACGATCAGGCCGAAGACGTCATCCCGGTATTGCGGATCGGGGACATAGGCCCCGATGCGAGCTTCCAGTTCGGCAATGCGGTTTTGCAGGGGTACATCCTTGGCCCAACTGCCGGGAACCAGGGCCAACAACAGGAGCATGGTAAGGGTGAATCGTCTCATTATCCTGCGCATGTCTCAGGCCTCACAACGTTCCTTTTTGGCTACCGTTTTCATTTTCTTCAGACAGCTGATGCCATGCCGGCAGGCGGCGAAGACGTCTTCGCTGTTGGGGGATGAAGCCGCCACCAGGGAGATGATCTCGCCGGTTTTCAGGCAGCCGACCCGGCGAATCAGCAACACATCCTCCAACTGCCAGAGACTTTTGAGGTTTTCAGCGATTTCCGCGAGTTCGGCTTCCATGTCGCCGGCGCGTCGATATTCGACCCCGGCGATTCCCGCCTGGTTGTGCGGCGTTTCCTTGACCACGGCATAATGCAGCAGCACCGAGCCGGCGGTGCTGTTGGCCAGTTGGGCATAGGTTTCTTCCGGGCGGATGGGGTTTTCGACAACTTGGATCATCGGCAGAATCCTCCTTGAGGGCGGCAAGTTGCGTTACGGGTGGTGAGTAAATCGTTGTATCGAAACAGACATAACCGTAACTAAAAAATCCGATGAAATCAATGCCTTTCGATTTCGTATACATGGCTGCGCCACCGCAGGCCCGGCAAGCCCTGCGATTCGAAAGAGGGCTTTGCCGAGCTGCGGTGTCAAGTGGTGCGTCATTTTTCCCGCCGGAAAGGCCAGGCCATGACCCCGCCTTCCAGTACCTTGACGTTGTTCCAACCGGCGGCCTGCAGCACCAGGGCCGCCTCGTAACCCCGCAGGGAAATCTTGCAGTAGCAGACGATTTCCCGGCCCTGGTCGCCGGGCAGGTCGCCGAGGCGTTGCCGCAGGTCGCCGAGGGGAATCAGCGTTTCACCGATGCCGAGACGCATGGCGTCGTACTCCTCCGGGGTGCGAACATCGAGGATGAAGGGCTTGGCGCCTGCATCCAGTCGTTGCTTGAAGTCCAGGGGATTGACGCCGTTGAGACGGCCCTTGAGCTTGTTTTCCATCAGGTGGGCGGTGGCAATGAAATGGTCGATGGCCAGGGAGAAGGGCGGCGCGTAAGGCAGATCCGCGTTGACCAAGTCGGCTACGGTAAGCCGGCCAAGGATGGCCATGGCGCCGGTGGCGATCTGTTTGCCGACGTCGCCCGGCCCGACGCACTGCACACCCAGCAGCCGGCCGCTGTCACCGTCCACCACCATCTTGGAAATGAGCAGTTTGGCGCCCATGAATTCCGGCTTGTCGAGGCTGGCGTTGACCACCGTAACGACGTTCGCGTAACCCTCCTGGCGGGCGCGGCTTTCTGACAGACCGGTGGAGCCGGCGTTGAAATCGAACACCTTGCAGATGCCGGTGTGGATGGTGCCCGGGAAGGTGGCGTTGTTGCCCAGCACGGCGTTCTCCCCGGCTACGCGGCCTTCCAGGTTGGCCAGATCGCCGAAGGGGGCCCGGGTTTTTTTTCCGGTGATGCGGTGCACCAGCTCGACGCAGTCCCCCACCGCGTAGATGTGGGGGTCGGAGGTCTGCATGTACTCATCCACCAGGATGCCGCCGGTGGTGCCGATCTCGAGGCCTGCGCCCTGGGCCAGATCGGTGTTGGGAATCACGCCGATGGCCAGTACCGCCAGTTCGCAGGGCAATTCAGTGCCGTTCTCCAGCCGCACCGCTTTCAGTTTGCCGCCTTCACCGACAAAACCGGCCAGTTTGACGTCGGTGATGACGTTGGCGGCCTTGCTGTGGACGTGGTTTTCCAGAACCTTGGCCAGCTCCCAGTCGAGGAACATGAGGATTTGCGGCAGCATTTCGATGACGGTAATGTCGATGCCTGACAGCTGCAGGGCTTCGCAGGTTTCGATGCCGATGAGGCCGCCGCCGATGACCACCGCTTTTTTAATGTTGCCTTCATCGCGAATGCGGCGCAGGAAATCCGCATCGCGCATGGACTGCAGTGTCGTGACGCCGTCCAGCTCCATGCCCGGCAAGGGCGGTTTGCGGGCCCGGGCGCCGGTGGCGATAATCAGTTTGTCGTAGGACAGCTCGTCTTCCGCGCCGCTGCGCAGGTCGCGGCAGCGTACCTTGCGTTCCGCCCGGTCGATGGCCGTCACTTCCGTTTCAGTGCGGGCCCGTATATCCTTCGTGTTCAGGAAGAAGTCGGCATCGCGCACCTCGCCGTAAGGCGTGCTGAGCAGGGCATTGCGGTTGTTGAAGAAGCCGCCGACAAAGTAGGGGTAGCCGCAGGAGGCCATGGACATCTCCGGGGCCTTCTGGATGATGGTGACTTCGGCATGGGGGGCAAGACGCTTGGCTCGCGCTGCAGCCTTGGGTCCGGCTGCGGACCCGCCAATGACGACGATACGTTGCTGGTCAGCCATGAAAATCCTCCTTGGTTCGGGCTGAAGGGGCATGAACCGCCGGTTGACCGGCTGGGTGCGGGTGGCTTCAGCGGTTCACAATATGTAAATTTCTATATATGCAATTTTTTAGATAATTGCAACCCTGATTTTTGCCCGGGGCTTCATGGTGCCGATTGGGCAATGGTGTTGGGACCAGAAATAGGGGCCCATGGCCTTTTGGCGAGCAGCGCATCGTCTTCGAAGCAGTTGCCTGACCCTCAATAAAAATGCTATGTTGCGATACTATAACCATAAAATGGGCAATGCCCGGGAGAAAGCGGAAAGCATGAGCCGGCAAACCTTGCATTTCACGTTGCTCGGCACCGGTACCAGCACCGGTGTGCCCATGCTGGGGTGCGACTGCGAGGTGTGCCGTTCCACGGATGCGCGCAACCGGCGCACCCGCTGCAGCGCTCTGCTCCGGTGGGGAGGACACTCCCTGCTCATCGATACGCCCCCGGATCTGCGCTGTCAGATGCTCCGTGAGAAGGTGACCGGAGTCGATGCCGTGCTCTACACCCATGCCCATGCCGACCATGTGCACGGTATTGACGACCTGCGAAGCTTTACCATGCGTACCCGGCAGGCCATTCCCATCTACGGCTCACCCAAAACCATCGGCCAGTTGCGACGTACCTTCCGCTATATTTTCAACGGGGAGGCCAACCCCGCCTCCCGGCCCATGCTGCAAGCCTGGGCCTTGGGTGGGCCCTTCACACTGTTCGGTTTGGCCATAACTCCCGTGCCCCTGCAGCATGGGGACGGCGAGGCTTGGGGCTATCGGTTCGGCCCCTTCGCCTACCTGACCGATTGCAGCGCCATCCCGGAGGCTTCCCGGGCCCTGTTGCAGGATCTGGATGTGCTGGTGCTGGACGGGTTGCGTTTTCGCTCCCATCCGACCCATTTCAGTATCGACCAAGCTGTCGCGGCGGCCCGTCAGTTGGGGGCGCGACGAACCCTGTTGACCCATCTCTGCCACGAGGTCGAACATGGCCGGGACAGCCGCGCTCTGCCGGCGGGTGTGGAACTGGCCTACGACGGCCAGAACGTCACCTGCAGCCATGCCGCCCGTTGCCTCGAGCCGCTCTCGGCCCATGCTTTTTCGGAGCCGGGATTGAGCCTTTAAGGGATTTTCCCCCCGGATGGGATTATGAAGCATCAGGAAATTCGCCTGCACGGGCAGATCAATCCCCACATCGAGTATTACGTCACCATCGCTGCGCTCGATGCCTTTCGCGGTACCTTCTACGAATATGCGGGAGGCGGTCTGCGCCTGTTTGCGCCGGGCAACGAACTGATTCTCGATGCCGCCAAGCTGACCCATCGCGGTAACGGCGGCTCCTTCTGCGAATATATGTTCGGCGTCGAGCAGCCTCTGGCCGATCTGGTCAAGAGCGAGGTGCGCAATCGTCTGGTGATGTTCGGGGCCACCAGTCGGGAGGACGGCTCCCTGATGTTTGCCGACGGCACCGCGGGCGAGGAGAGCTATGAGCGCATCTTCCTGGAAGGTAACGCCGTCCATAATTATTTCTTTTTCCTGTTCGGTTCCGTGACCGGACCCCTGCGAACCCAACAGGCGGAAATTCTTCAATTGGCCGGCAAAGAGCTGAAACGCAGTCCCCATGTCGGCGACGGCGACGATGCCCGGATTATCGATGAACTGCTGCCGCTGCTGGGACACCGTACCTCCCTGTACCTGATCAAGCTTATCGATCGGCGCCATCAGCAATATCGGGATGCATTTCGGGAACTGTACCTGGCCCACCGGGCGATACCGGATGCCGAATATGCCGAATTGGTAGAGCTTGCCGGTGCCCTGGGCCTGGACGCCTACCAGCAGGAACGGATTCGCATCGACGTCATGTACAAGCATCCGGACAACCGGCGCATCGTCGACGAATACCAGAGCATCCTCATTGACTGCAAGCGCCGCGGCCGCATGGACAAGGGCCAGCATGCGCGCCTGACCCGTCTCAAAACCCTGTCGGTGCGCAGCAAGATTCCCTCAGCCCTGTTTTCCGCCATGGACGAAGTTCTCAAACCGGATGATTTGGCCGGAGGGGCCGAGCCGGACAGCCTGGCGGAGACCCGTCAGATTCTGGAAGGGCTGTTTCTCCATGAACGGCAGATTGACGCCCGCGTCGATGGTGATGATCTGATCAAGCTGCTGCACGCCAAACGGCGGGCGGCGGAGAGCCGGGACTATGCCTTCGAACAGATGCTGCTGGAAACCGCCAAGACCTGCGACGAACAGGCGCGGGATGGCGGGGACGTCTTTTTGGTCGAGAATTTTTCCTGGATCATCACCTACTTCGATCGCTACGACAGCTGTTCGGAACACATCAGCCAACTGGCCTTCATGGACAAGGTGCGCTTTACGGAAGAATTGGTGCGCAGTTTGCTGAACAACAAGAAGGCCTTCGATCTGCTCGGCCCCAAACTGTTCGACGAACTGTTCTTCGACCGCATCCTGCAAAACCGCTATCTGGGCCAGTTCGGCCGCCAAAAACTGATCTGTCTGCGCCAGGGCCTGACCAGCATCGAACAGGGCCGGATGACCCTGCAGGGGCTGTTGCAGCGCCTCAACGATCTTTCGCGCCTGGAACAGCTTTACAACCGCATGCTGCAGTTGACCAAGGAGCGGGTGCGGCATTTTTACGCCCGCTACCAAACGGCCGTCGAGCGTGACCAACTGCTGCGCGAAGTGGCCCGGGAGTTGGGGCTGTCCGGCGAGGCCGAGCGTAAGTCCCTGGAAAAGCTGTTTCGACGCGTGGTGCAGAATCTGCAGATGGAGGAGATGTATCTGCACAACCTGTTGCCGCGCATCGTCGCCGGTCGCGATATGGCCTTGCGCGAAGACTTTTTAAGCAACAGCGGGCTCGACCGCTTCTATGTCGAGGAACTGGAGCGGGAATATTTTGAATACAACGGTCTCGATCTCACCCAGTTGAGCCTGCTGCGGCAGGAGTTGGCCGTCTGAAACGGATCGGGGACAGGCCGGTCCCGTCCCATTTAAAGAGTTTTTTGAGGTGTCATGAGCAAGCCTGAGCTGCAAGCCATCCGCAATATAGGCATCATCTCCCATATCGATGCCGGCAAGACGACCGTCTCCGAACGCCTGCTCTACTACACCGGCGAAAGCCACAAACTGGGCGAGGTGCACGACGGTACGGCCATCATGGACTGGATGGAGCAGGAGCAGGAGCGCGGCATCACCATTACCGCCACCACCACCACCTGCCGCTGGCGGGAAGCCTGGATCAATCTGGTCGATACGCCGGGCCATATCGATTTCACCATCGAGGTGGAGCGTTCCCTGCGGGTGCTGGACGGGGCGGTGGTCATCTTCAGCGCTGTCGAGGGGGTTCAGTCCCAAAGCGAATCGGTGTGGCGCCAGGCGGATCGCTACCGGGTGCCGCGCATCTGTCTGATCAACAAGCTCGATCGGATCGGCGCCGACCCTGAGCGGGTGCTGGAGCAGATGGCCCGGCGATTGGCGGCCCGGCCGGTGTTGCTGCAGATTCCCGTCGGGCGCGAGGCGGCTTTTTCCGGGGTTATCGATGTGCTGGAGGAACGGCTGCTGACCTTTGTCGAGCAGGATCTGGGGGCGACCGTGGCCGTCGGTCCGGTACCCGCGGAACTTGAGGAGGAGGTACGCCTGGCGCGGGAGCGGGTGGTGGAGGCGGCGGCCGATTTCGACGAGACCATTCTGGCTGATTTTCTCGACAGCCGGCCGGTCTCCTCCGAACGCCTGCGTAGCGCCCTGCGACGCGGCGTGCTGGCCTGCCAACTCTGTCCGGTACTGCTTGGTTCAGCCCTGCGCAACAAGGGCATGCAGCCCCTGCTGGACGCCATTGTCGACTATCTGCCGTCCCCTCTGGAGGTGCCGCCGGTTCCGGCGCAGCGCCTGGGCGAAGCGGCAGCAGAGCCCCTGGTGTTACCCTGCGAACCGCGCGGGCCCCTCTGCGCCCTGGCCTTCAAGGTGCTCTCCGACGAGGGCCGCAAGCTGACTTACCTGCGCGTCTATTCCGGCACCCTGCGCATCGGCGACGAACTCTTCAATGGCAGTCGCGGCGTACCGGAAAAATTGGCCCGGCTGTTCCGCATGCATGCCCACCGTCGAGAGCGCATCGATGAGGCGGTGGCCGGCGATATCGTTGCCGCCGTCGGCCTCAAGCACGCCCTGACCGGGGATACCCTGTGCCGGGCCGAGCTGCCCCTGGTGTTGTCCGGCCTGACCGTGCCTGACCCGGTGGTGTCCCTGGCCGTGGAACCGCGTCGGATCGAGGATCGCGAACGATTGCCTGCGGCCCTGGAGAAGCTGCAATGGGAGGACCCGACCTTCCGGGTGCGCGAAGATCGGGAGACCGGCCAGACCATCCTGGCCGGCATGGGACAGCTGCATCTGGAAATTATCGTCGACCGGTTACGGCGCGAATTCGGGGTCGAAGTGCAGACCGGGCGGCCGCAGGTGGTTTATTGCGAAACGGTACTGGAAGCGGCCGACCACCGGGAGGTATTCCATCGCGAAGCCGATGGCCGCATCCAGCATGGGGAAATCGGCCTGCGCCTGCAACCGTTGCCACGCGGTTCCGGGGTGCGCCTGCAGTTGCCGGAGGCCGAGGCGGGGAGCCTGCCCCCGGAATTGCGGACCGCCCTGGCCGAAAGCCTGTCCCGGGCCTGCGCCGCCGGAGCCGGCAGCGGCTATCCCCTGACGGATGTCGAGGTCCGGGTGCCGGCGGCCCCCTTCGAGCCGGGCATGACCACCGAGGTCGGTGTGCGCGCGGCGGCGCAACGCTGTCTGTCCCTGGCCGTCGTGCAGGCCAAGCCGGTGTTGCTGGAGCCGGTCATGGCCCTGGAGTTGTTGGTGCCGGCCGAGGCCGCCGGGCGCGTCATCGGCTCCCTGCCGCAAAAGCGCGGTCGGGTGGAAGGCCTGGAAACCCGGCCCGACATCGAGGTGATTCGCGCCACGGTGCCCTTGTCGGAAATGTTCGACTACATGACCGAACTGCGCAGCAGCACCGCCGGTCGCGGCACCTTCACCATGGAATTTTCCCACTACGATCCGGCGCCGGAGGACGTGCAGCGTCGCTTCGGCTTGCGCTGACCGATTTTGCTCAGGGCTGTGGCTCGCTGCAGGGCAGCATCCCGCCTTCATGTTGCCGCCACTCTGCCGTCTCGCCCGGCACCGTCACGGAACGGCACCCCCTGCGTCCGGGGGTGTCAGGCCGCGCCGGTCGAGTTCCAACCGTACCTGGTTGCGTCGCGCCCGCAGGGCATCCGTGGGATCGTCGAGGCGGATACCCTGGCTGGCCCCGACGGCCACAGAGCCGCTGCCGACCCCCACCCCCACGCCCAGGCCGAAGCCGGTCCGGCCGCCGCGCTGTCCGGCGATGGCGTCATTGAGGGACTGGTAATATTGCACCAGTTCCGCGTTGTCCATGGCGGTGAAATCCTGCCGCAGCAGGGCGCCAGGCGAAGGCCCGCGCCCCAGGCACGCGGTGCCCAGCAGCAGCCAGGCGCAGAGCAGCAGGGCAAGTTTACTGAACGCTTTCGATTTCATGGCCATTCCTTTCCGTGCAAATCCATAGCAGACAGTGATTTCTGTTGGTCGGTGATGGCGAGACTTCCCCTGAGCTCATTTTATCAGATTCCCATGTCGACCGCTTTTCGTACCATCTTCCTTTATCCGCACAGTTTCCTTTTTTGCGGACCTGCGTAATGCCATCTGCGAAATTATTGAACATGGCCAGGTCATGCGTTATGTATATGTGGTTCTACGTTATATAAAAAATTTGACATCGGATTCCGGTCTTCGTTATATTCGAAAAAATATGCCGTAACAAACGGCGTTTGTTTGTGTTTGTCTGGATTAATTTTCGAATTGACGGAGGTATCAATGAAGGGAAAAAAGTGGCTCGGCTGGGGGTTGCCCCTGTTGTTGCTGGCCGGCACCGCCGGCGGACGGGCGATGGCGGCTGACGATGGGATCTACCACTTGGGCGAAGTCGTTGTGTCCGGCGCGGAACAGGGCGTCGAAAAGGTCGGAACGACCCACATCGTGACCGCCGCGCAGATCGAGGAGCGTGGCGCACGTACCCTGGATCAGGCCCTCTATCTGGTTCCAGGTGTGCAGGTACGCGTCGGCGGTGATGGGACGCCGCGCATCGATATCCGGGGTTTGCGTACCCGGCATGTCCGACTGCTGCTCAACGGCACTCCCTTCAATGCCACCTATGACGGGCAGTTCGATCCGGCGTTGATCTCGGTGGAAAATATTGCTGAAATCAGGGTTACTACCGGGGGTGGCTCAACCCTTTACGGACCAGGCGGCAATGCCGGGGTCATCAACATCATCACCAAAAAGGCCACCAAAGGACTGGGCGGCTCCATCGGTGGGGAGTTGGGTGAAGGCAACATGCACCTGTTTCGTGGCACCGCTGGTTACGGTACGGATAAATTTGACGTCTTTTTGAGCGGCAGCACCTTTGAGCAGGATTATTTCCTGCTTTCTCACAAGTTCTCCACTACCGCAGATCAGCCGGACCGCGAGCGGCGCAACAGTGACCGGCGGCGTCAAAACCTGTTCGCCAATGTCGGCTACTCGCCTTCCGATGCGACGTTGCTGGGCGTCACCCTCAGCTACATGCAGGGCGAGCGTGGTAAGCCTCCATTTACAATATTCGGGAATGCCGATCCCTATGCCCAGCAACGGCAGCGTTTCGAGCGGGAGGACGATGCCGAAAACTTTTCCGCCCAGTTGGCGTTCAGCCATGATTTTACGGGTCCGTTGAGTGTCAAGGGCTGGGGCTACTTCAATAGCCTGGACGTATTGGAAAGCAATTACGACAACTTCAATTACAACACATTGGCTCGCAACCGGGCCTATCGCTACGACCACCAGTCCGAGATTTCTGGTTTCAATCTGCAGGGCCGCTATGATGCGGAGCGCTATGGCGCAGCGACTTTGGGATTCATGCTGGAAAACAATGATTATAGGGTCAAGGGGTTTGAGGTCTCCGGCAACAACAACGTGCGTACCGATGTAAACGGCAATTGGGATTTCCAGCTTTACTCGGTCAATCTCGAATACGAAGTTTCGCCCCTGCCGAAGCTCGGAGTGGTTCTCGGCGTCGGTCATCACTGGCAGGATCGCTCGGAGAAAACCACCGACGATACCAGTTACCTGGTCGGTCTGACCTACCAACTCTTCGAGCCTACCCGGCTCAAATTCTCCCACTCCCGCAAGGTACGCTTCCCCACTCTGCGGGATCTGTATGATCCGCAGCGTGGCAATCCGGATCTCAAGCCCGAGGTGACCTGGCACTTTGAAGGCGGCGTCGAGCAGCAGTTGCCCGGTCGCACTCTGTTCTCGGTAACCGGTTTTTATGCCGAGGCGGAAGATTTCATCGAGCGTCCAGAGGGTTTCGACATTGTCATCAATAACGACAAATACGAATTCACGGGGGTCGAAGTAGCGGTGGAAAACACGTACTTCGACGGTCTGTGGATGCGCGCCAGTTACGATTATCTCGATACCGAAGACGCGTCGCCCGGCAGCACCCGGCCCATCCTGCAAAACCGTCCTCGACACTCTGCGACCCTCGAGGCTTCCTATCGTCTTCCCTGGTGGGGATTGTCGACCTATGGCTCCGCCAGGTGGGTGGCCAACACTTACTATAATGCACGTACTGGAAACCTGCCACAGCGGCGTTATCCGGAATACCTGTTGGTCGACTGGCGCATCAACAAGGCGGCCGCAGGGGGCGCCCTGGACCTGTATTTCGGCATCAACAATCTTCTGGATGCCAACTACGAGCAAAGCTACGGCCTGCCCCAGGCCGGCCGCATGATCTATGGTGGTGTCAACTGGAAGTTTTAGTGCATGCAGCTTGATGAACAGGCTCCGCTGCTCCGGATGCGGAAGGCTTCCTTCCGTTATCCGGACGCAGCAGAGCAGGTGCTGAAGGACGTCGACCTGGAAATAGCGCCGGGATGCTGTTATTGCCTGACCGGTCCCACCGGATCGGGCAAGACCACCCTGGCGCGGATCCTGAGCGGACTGGCTCCGGATGGAGACGGCGGGGGCGAACTGGAGTTCGCCCCCGCCGTTGCAAGCGCTGCCATGCCCGTGGGCCTGGTGCTGCAGGATCCGGATGTGCAGTTGCTGGCCTCCACGGTTGGTGCCGAGGTGGCCTTCGGCTTGGAAAATCTGGGCGTGGAACCGGCCGCCATGCCCGAGCGGGTGAGTGCGGCACTGACGGCCGTCGGCCTGGCCAAAGCCCATGACTTCCCTGTCGATAAATTGTCCATGGGGCAGAAATACCGGGTGCTGATAGCGGCGCACCTGGTCATGGAAGCGCGCCTGCTGATTCTCGACGAGCCGGGTGCCCAGCTTGATCCTGAAGGCCTGTTGCAGTTGCGGGGCTTGCTGGAGCGTTTGAAGGCTGCCGGGATCGCCGTGCTGCTGTGCGAGCATCGCCCGGAACCCCTGTTGGCGGTCATCGATGAGTTCTGGCAGCTGACCGGTGACGGCCGCCTGCAACCGGGGCGCTGGACCGGTACGGCGGTCCCGTCGGGTTCCTGGCCGGTGCCGTCCTGCGCGGGGCTTTCCGAAGCCTTGCTGCATGCCGAGGATCTGGCGTTTCAGGGCGCCGACGGCCAGGATGTTTGGTCGGGGGTGGGCCTGGAACTGCGACGCGGCGAACGTATGGTGGTCACCGGCCTCAATGGTACCGGCAAGACCACGTTGCTGCGCTGCCTGCTCGGTTTTCTGGCTCCCAGCGGCGGACAGGTCTCCATTCTGGACGGACTGCCCGAGCCGGGACGTTTGCGGGGTCGGGTCGGCCTGCTGTTTCAGAACCCGCAAAGCCAGCTGTTCGAAAATACCGTGCGCGAGGAGATCTCTTTCGCCCTCAAGCGACTTGGACTGGCGCGCTCGACCATTGCGGAACGGGTCTCACAAGTCCTGCAGGGTTTCGGCATCGAAGATCTGGCTGAGGCTTCACCCCATAAGCTGAGTTACGGTCAAAAGCACCTGGTGGCGCTGGCAGCGGTGTTGGCCCCCGGACCGGAGCTTTTGCTGCTGGACGATCCTCTGGCCGGGCTGGACGGCTATCGCAGCCAGGAGGTTCTGGAGTTGTTGGTGCGTTGGAGTGACCATCACAACATGGCGTTGATTTGGACCAGCCACGAGCCGGACCTGGAGTATCCCTGGGCCCATCGCGTCCTGCGCCTGGAAGGGGGTCGGCTTGTCGCCGCCTGATCCGTTCTCGACGATGGGCAGCCGCATGCCTGCCGCCCAAGGTCGATTGGCCCAGGGCGGGACGCGGGATGACGGCATCGGGCGGCGGATGATTGTCGTCATGGTGTTGTCCTGTCTGGCTTTTCTGGCCCGCAGGGTGGAACAGTTGCTGCTGCTTACCGGCATCAACGCCGTAGCCATTTTCTGGCTGCACCGGGGACCCTTGTCCCTGCGGCGGGAAATGCGGACTTTCGCCTGGCAGACGGCGATCATTCTGGGGTTGCATCTGTTTCGTTTTCGCACCATGGCCGGATTGTGGCTGGGCTTCAAGGTGTCCTGGCAGCTGTTCCTGGCTCTGCTGCCGGGGATGGTTTTTGCCCGAACCGCATCCCAGTCGGGTATCGTCAGGGTGTTGACCCGGGTCATGCCGGGACGGGCCGCCTTCGTACTGAGCACCTGCATGAGGTTCATTCCCCGGTTGCTGGGCGAAATCAAGAATATCTACGAAGGCCAGGTGTTGCGCGGGGCCCGCATTCTGCCACGTGACTTGGTGCGTCCTTGGCATTGGGCCGATCTGCTGCATTGCGTCGTCGTTCCGGCCGTGGTGCAGGGCATGGCTCTGGCCGGCCATATCGCGTTGGCGGCCAGGGCGCGCGGTTTTGAACGGTTTCCCCGGCGGACCTGCTGGCCCGGGGAGTAGTCGGCAGTTCGACTATCCCTACAACACGCCAATCAGTGGATGTTGCACCATTCTGAACAAGGAACCAATACCATGGCACGCCGGATCTTCAAGCCCCGTTGGCAATTACCGCACCTGTCCCTGAAAGACGCCCTGTTTATCGGCTTCTGCGCTTTGTTTGCGGTGCTGGTCAGAGTTTTCTTCCGCATCAAGCTCAGGATCAGCGGACGCTCCATGCTGCCCACGGTGTTTTTTCTCATGCTGGCCCGAGGCAGCGTATCCTATCCGTTTGCGGCTATTTTTGCCGGGCTGCTGGCGGGCAGCGCCGCCATGTTCGTGGGGTTCGCCAAGCAGGGCCCCATGGTGTTGTTGCAGTATTTCCTAGTGGCGGCGGTGATCGACGGCCTGGCCCTGCTGCTGCCGGGACGATTTCGGCATCCTGTCTGGAGCGGATTGACCGGCGCCCTGGCCGGGTTCTCCAAGTTTTTTAGCGATTACGCCAGGAATTTTCTGATCGGCATGGACGCAACCGTCAACCTTCAGCTTTCGCTTATCGAAGGTGCCGGCGCGGCCCTGTTCGGTCTGCTGGCCGGGCTGCTGCTGCCGGTGGTATTGCGACGGCTGCGGGCTTATGGGGTCATCGTCTAACTGTTAACCTGCCAACCTCAGTAAAGGGCGGCCAGCGGTCGCCGGGGAGTTCCCATGAAAGTACTGATCTGCATCGACGACACGGACAATTTGGAATCACGTGGTACCGGCGATCTGGCCGAACAACTGGCCACCGAGATTGAAGAGCGAAATTGGGGGCGCAGTGAATTCGTCACCCGCCATCAGTTGCTGGTGCATCCGGATGTGCCCTATACCTCCCATAACAGTTCCATGTGTTTTGCCGCCGAGATCGGCGAACAGTATCTGCCGGCTCTGGTGGAGCGCGCCAAGGCCTTTCTCGTGGAGGAAAGCGCCGAGGGTTCGGACCCGGGGCTGGCCGTCGCCGTTCCGGACAACCTTTCAGATACAGCGCTGTTGGTCGATTTCGGCCGGCGGGCCAAGCGGGAGGTTTTGCGCAAACAGGACGCTTATGACCTGGCCGCCGCTCAAGGCATTCATCTTTCCGAGCACGGCGGCACCGGGCACGGGGTCATCGGTGCCCTGGCCGGCATCGGCCTGCGCATGAGCGGCAATGACGGCCGCATCAAGGGCTGGCTGGAAATTCCGACTCGTGACGGCATGGCCCGGGTGGCGGATATTGTTGAGCAATTCCAGCTGGGTGGGGTACGCAGTATGACCGGAGACCTGTTGGAGGAAAACGACCTGGTCGCAGTCGGAGAAAAGCCCAAGGCCGTCTATCTGGACGGCAAGCCCTTCCTGATGGTGTCCCCTTTGACGGATGCGGGACCGGCGCGCTGGAAGACCAGCTGTCGGCGGGAACTGAAGAAATACTGAGCAGGGAGGCACGCATGTGGGACATTGTTGAACAGGGACGGAAGCTGTTTCGTCATGGCCGGGAGGATTTCCAAGCCGCAGTGCAGGCGGCATCGGACTGTCCGGCGTTCCGGGAGGATGTGGAGGAGGAATGGGTCACGGATGAGGCCCGTTCCTGCTACAACTGCCGCTTTCGACGCTGGACGCCGGATTCGTTCCTGTGTCAGGCTGCCGCGGGCTGAGGTCCGGCCTTGGCTCGAGCAGTTCACCTCTTTTATCAGTAATATTTGGCTGCTGGACGTATCCCTTCCAGCGGCGGACAGGAATGGCATCTCATGCAGAGTTGGATTTCTTTCATGGACAAGGCCGGCCCCGTCGGCCTCATCATTGTCGGGACTTCCGTGGTTGCCCTGTTCATCGTACTGGATCGGGTTTGGACCTATCGGTGCCTGCGCATCCGCGATGCCCGTGCCATGCACCGGTTACGTAAAAGAGCCCTTGAGGGGGATTACGCCAAGGCGGCCGAAGAAGTGGCCGGAGAAACCCACCCCATGTTCATGGCCGTGGTGGAAGTGCTGGCGCGCTTGCGGGAAGGGCGCCGTCCGGCCACCCGCGCCGAGTTGGAAAAGACCATCAGCCACGTTGGCGCTCGTGAGATTCGCGTTTTGGAACGCTTTCTGCCGACCCTGTTCCTGATCAGCAATGTCGCGCCGCTGCTCGGTCTGTTTGGCACCGTCACCGGCATGATCAAGGCTTTCCAGGCCATCCAGCATCTGGGCGGCAAGGTCAATGCCTCAGTCTTGGCCGGCGGCATCTGGGAGGCTATGCTGACCACCGCACTGGGCCTGGGCGTGGCCATCCCCGCCATGGTCCTGCACAACTTTCTGCAGGGCAAGGTGCATCAGGCCGTCGACAATCTCAAAGAGGAAACCGGCCTGTTGCTGGATGCCCTGGAGGATGCCGGCTGTCTCGGCAGTGCCAGCGTGGCCCGTCTCGCCCCCGTTCCAAAATCGCCCCTGGCCGGGCAGGAGAACGGCTGATGGATATCCCGGTGCGTTCCCAGGGGACGGTGCTCAACCTGACTCCCCTGATCGACATTGTGTTTTTGTTGCTGATCTTTTTCCTCCTGACGACCCAGTTCATCGAAGAGGACGGCATCGGGGTGCGCCTGCCGACTGCCGCCAGCGCCGTGGATCGCGAACGCGATGAACTGGCCGTGGTGGTGACGGCGGAAGGCGATCTTTTTGTCGAGGGGCAGCGCCTGTCCATGACGGAGTTGGGGCCGCGTCTGCGTGATCTCATGGGGAGGGATACGACCATCGTGCTGCGGGGCGACCGGGAAGTTCACCTGCAGCAGGTGGTGTCGGTCATGGAACAGGCCAAGCTGGCCGGGGCGGCGCGCATCGTGGTGGCCACCGAGCAGGAGGTGCCGACGCCATGAACGGCCGCCAGGACCTGGCGATATTCGGCATTTCCCTCGTGTTGCACGCCATGCTGGTGCTGGCCCTGGGCGATGTCCTGACCCGGCCCGGCCGCATTCTGCAGCGCATCGAGGTCGATCTCGAGCAGATTCTTCCGCCGCCCCCGCCGCCCAAGCAGGAAGCACCGGCACCCCCGGCGCCGGAGCCGGCTCCGCCCAAACCCAAGCCGGCAAGCGTGGTCACTCCTCCTCCCAAGCCGGTTCCCAGGCCGGTTGAGCGGCCGGCAGCGCCACAACCTGTTCCGGCCCGGCCCATTATCGCGGCGCCGGAGGAGCCGGAAGGTCCGGTCACCACGGCCGTCGCCGCAGTGCCTCCCGGTACTCCGGAGGGCAAGCCGGCTGCAGGTACGGGGGTTGGCGGTGTCGAAGGCGGCGGTAGTGCCGCCGGCAGCCCGAATGGTGCGACCGCGGGGGGGCGGGTCGGAGGTCGTGGACAGGGGCAGAGCGGCTCAGGCCTGCAGGGGTATCTGGCCGCGGTACGGGCGCGCATCGAAGCGGCCAAGCGTTATCCCAAGCTGGCGGAACAGCGCCGTACCCAGGGTGTGGCTTTGGTGACCTTTCGGCTCACTGCCGATGGCCGCCTGATCGGCGAGCCGCAACTGGCACGCAGCTCCGGTTCCAGTCTGCTGGATGGCGCGGCCCTGCGTGCCGTAAAACAGGCCGCGCCTTTTCCCCGCTTCCCCGGTCCCGCCCACGAGATGCCCGAAGAACCCCTATCCGTCGAACTGCACTTCATCATTCGCTGAGGTGGTTTTGGCAGACAATGCAAAACGACCCTGGAGCCTGGCTCCAGGGTCGTTCTTGCAGTTTAAATATGGTTCAGCCAAGGGTTAATCTTCATCTTCTGCGTGTTTCGGCCCTCGCGGCAATGCCACCATTTCTGCGCCGATACCCTCGGCAATGGCCTTCAATTCACTCATCCGCAGGTGTTTGCCGTAAACCTTGAGGTCGGCGTTCGCAATGGCCACGATAATGTAACGCGGTTGCTTGGCGCCGTCCGTCATTTTTTGCCGTTCCCGATAAAAGATCTTGCCGCTCATAACCAACCTCCTCGCTAGGGTGTACCGCTCTCCAATAGCGGTAGATACGATTTTATTTTACCCCGACGGTTGGCGGGAAGCAAGTCCGCTTCAGGCTTTGATCAGGGTTCCCACCCGCTCGCCGCGAATGGCTTTTTCGAGGTTGCCCGGTTTGTGGCCGTTGATGACGCGCAGTTCCTTGAGTGTGGCCGCATCCCGCAGCAGATACAACAATTTCCGTTCGAAGGCCATGTCCTCCAGGTCCATGGCGATCAGTTCGTCGGCCGTGGCCTCCTCGATGAGTTCCGCTTTGGGATTGACATGGGGGTTCTCGGTATAAAGGCCATCGACGTTTTTCAACAGAATGCAGCTTTGAGCGCCGAGCACCTCGGCCATCAAGAAGGCTCCGGTGTCGGTGCGATGGGGCGGTATCAGCCCTGTTCCGGGCGGATGCTCAAACAGCCCGTAGGGTGGAGTGCCATGAGTGACGGGCAGGGTGCCCAACCGCAGCAGGGTTGGCAGTTCAAGCAGATCGCTGCTGTGAATGCGGGACCCGCCCCATTTGGAAAGCAGCAGGGCTACCATTTCGGCGTTCTGTTCACTGATTTTGGCAGCCAGTTCGGCCAGCACGCCCGTGGGCATGCCCAGGTCGATGCCGATGTCCAGGATGTGGCGTACCCGCACTCCGCCGCCGGTAACAATGAGCATCTTGTATTTCTGCGACAGTTCCCCGATCTCCTCCATCAATGGCAACACCACGTCCCGGCCGTAATCGATGGTGCCGTGGCCGCCGATCTTGACCACGTGCAGATCCGGCACCAGGCGGATGGTCGGCACGGGTTTCCTGTTTTTCATCAGGCTCTTGCGAACCAGAGACTCCCCCTGGAGTTTGTTCTTGATTTCCTTGCGTGGGCTCATGGGTGAAATACCTCCTGATTTAATGGGGTTAGGCACCCCCGGGAATGCGATACCTATACTATATGCTTGTTTGGGAATCAAGCGAAGGTCCCTGGCGGAATACGAATTATGGGGTAGGACGGAAGGGGTGTGCGGAGGGATTTTAATCTCCTTGAAAATGTATACGTCAAAATTTCGAAATGCGTTGTGTTTTATCTTGCATAACGATATTCCATTTGCTATACAACGCAGAACTCTCACGTTATTTATATCATATTATAACGCCATGGCTACCCCGTGGGTGAATTCGGAGACTGTTTTTATGCCAAGGAGGAAATGTATGCAAAGACATCTTATATGGGCGGTTTGCGGCCTGGTGTTGCTGGCCGCAATGCCGGCCCGGGCGGACCAGGCTTTTTCCCTGGGCGAGGTGGTTGTCACCGGGGAGCAGCAAGTGGTCAATTTGGCCACCACCGTTACGGAGGTGACGGCTGAGGATTTCAAAGAGCGCGGTGCAAAGACTGTGGCCGACGCTTTGGCACAGTTGCCGGGGGTTTATATTCAGGCTGGCAGCGGCAAGGGCGAGTCGCATGTCAGCGTTCGTGGTTTTAATGATACGGATGTCAAGATACTCGTCGATGGTGTGCCGGTCTATGAACAATATTCCCGGCAGATCGACCTAGCCCAGTTCAATCTTGACAATGTCGCCAAGATCACCGTCACCAAAGGGGCCTCTTCGGTGTTGTATGGCCCCAATGCCATGGGCGGGGTCATCAATATCGTCACAAAGGTCGCTACCAAGCCGACGGTCAATGTCGGTGCAGGTTGGGGTGATTATGGCACCGAACACTACTCCATCAGTGCCGGGGCACCGTTTGGAGATTTCAATGCCTATCTGGGCTACAGTTATCGTCATACCGACGGCTGGCGGCTCTCTGATTCCTTCGATCCGGATTGGTGGTTCACTTTCAACCCGGATCGGGCCCTGGATGAAGGCGGCAAGCGCGACGGCACCGATTATTTGCAACACCATCTCAACGCCAAGATCGGCTATGAGCCGAATCAGGACACCAAGCTCTATTTGAATATGAACTATTTCGACAATGAAAAGGGGGTGCCGACCCGCTACCAGCGTGATGGAAGGGAAATTGTTGACCGTTGGCGTTATCCTAAATGGAGACAGATGCAGCTGAGCTTGGTGGGAGAGCAAAAGGTTAACTGCTGAGTGCCAGGACATCGTTAACACATTTTTGTGCCAGGACATCGTGAACACTCGGTCGTCAACGTAGTTGATAGTTGAACTCCTCGATCTGGGTTGGTCCCAGATAGAGTTTGAGTTTCT
>Ga0334882_1000113_pt1 | contig 141837 bp, 131 predicted proteins | sample GraSluR1_MG_5_FD_207226 | JGI IMG/M metagenome (GOLD analysis project Ga0334882, IMG submission 207226) | Sludge microbial communities from methane-producing bioreactor in Wageningen University, Netherlands - Granular Sludge_15_04-R1 | ecosystem: Engineered > Bioreactor > Anaerobic >...
TGCAATCCGACAGCGTTAATGAAAGATTTAAAATATTTAACAGAGTCCCGATATGTAGTGAGCAAACTGGCAATTGTGGATATGTTTCCACATACTTCGCACGTTGAGACGGTAGTCTTGATTTCAAAGGTAAAATAATGAATGTATGAGCCTAGTAATACTGGGCTTTTTGCGTATTTGTGATATAATTCTGTTATGTGAAAAATGGAAAGTTATAGCCTTGTGGAAACGTGTCCACGAAAGTGTATTGAGTAAACGCGGTAAAAGTATAAATCTATATTTGATGGATAACACGGCAGAGACCGTTGTGTTTACAACCACAAATAATTCCTTCGGCCCTACAGAGATTAGTTATCTTGAGAATCGATTTTGTAATTTAGCGACGGAAGCAAGATTAATCTGCTCAGATGGTATCGACTATGTAATATAATTATTCTGGTAAAAAGTATCGATATTTTAATACAATCAGACCTGATTTTGAAAAAAATTATGTAAATGTAGCTTTTTCCCAAGAGTTACCAGCTTCAAGCGGTATTTATATTGACCGTTCAAGGCATAAAGAAAGAATTGCTGAATTGCATAAGAAGATAAAGTAATTAAAAAGATAAGAAAATATCTTTGGCATAAATTTAAATATGATCAAATAAGGAGGCATTTTCTAATGTCAAAATTAAATATATTTTATGACAATATTGAAAGAGATTTTATTTCTTGGGCGCAAACTGTTGAAGACATAAGAGCAGCATTTATAGTTGGCTCTCGAGCTCGTAATGACCATCCCGCAGATGAGTGGTCGGATTTAGATATAATTTTCTTTACCTCAAGACAAAACTATTATCTTTCAAATAATGAATGGCTTAAAAATTTTGGGGATATCTGGACTTCATTTGTATCACAAACAGCAGGAGGTGATCTTGAATGTCTTACGCTATTTGATGGTGGGTGGCAGGTTGATTTTGTTATTAAACCAATTGATAATTTAAAGCAAATTGTTGAGAATAAAATTGTTCCAAATAATTTTTATCGAGGGGTGAAAGTGATTATTGATAAAGATCATGTTGCAAAAAATATTATGCCCCAATATACCAAGGCTCCTCAGGAGATTGCTTTATCGGAAGGCATGTTTATTCAAACGATAAATATGTTTTGGTTTGTAGCTCTTTATACGGCTAAACAGATACTTCGCAATGAATTATGGGTTGTAAAAGTTCGAGATAGTAATATGAAAGAACTCCTTCTTCAAATGATAGAGTGGCATGAAAAAGTAGTAAATGGAAATGAGTATGATACATGGCATGCAGGCCGTTTCTTATGCGAATGGGCAAGCGAAGAGACTCAAGTAGAGTTACAGAGCTCATTTGGTCATTTTGACAGAAGTGATAGTTGGAAGGCTGTAATGGCTACAATCACTTTATTTAAACGCTTATCTCATGATATATCTCAAAGGATGAATTTTCCGTACTCATATGATTTAGAGAACAATATCTTTAATTGGATTAATCAAAACAGTAATCTTATTACATAGTATTTCTACATAAGTATTAGCCTGGCTCCAAAGGAGTACCAGCTTTAAGTAGCATCTTTTTGTCATCTCAAGGCATGTGGAGACGGTGGTACTGATGTCAATGACATAATAGTGAGTATGTAAAAAATGGAGTTATGCATTTTAAGTCAGAGCTTGTAGCCCCGAACATTTAATTATCAACCGCCGAACTCAGCATATTCAAAGAGCAAATAATATCAATAGTTTATTAGGAACTTAATTTTTTTTATTTAGATATAGCGTGCTCGCTGAGAAGAGCAAAAGTGTCAGGAACAAATATGCCGGCAAACAGAACGTTGTGTGTATATCAATGATTTTAATGGATAAAAAGAAGTAGAAAATTATTGTGGCAAATATCGTGATAACAAGCGTAATAAACGCACTGCGGGTTACGTCCGTAAATTGTTTCTCGTCATACCACTCGGCCGGTCTTTCTCTTCGCTTTGTAAAAAACCAGTAGGCGGTAGCCAGTCCATAAGGGATCAAAAAAACAATGCATAACAAAAAAAGCAGGCCATTTAAATGCGCTTGAGGAACCCCGATCCAGCCCGGAAGAAATAAGCAGACAAATCCTAAGATCGAAGATATAATACCGATCTTGTTAACCGTAAGAAAAAGTGCTTCATCTTTTACAGCAGTAGTTGTTATTGATTTTTTTGAAAGTAACCTGTTTGCGACGACACTCAAAATCAGCAAAAGCATGGCAAACAGCGTGTGGACAACCTGCCCCGCAAATACCATCTGCCATTCTCCTGAAAGATCATGACCAGCCATATACTCATTGCCGATATCTCTGAGCATCATAACATCCACGGCCAGAAGAAAAAGTGAGAGAAAACCAATGACGAACGCAGCAGCTCTCAGGAAACTGTCATTTCTAAAATACCGGAATTGCCAAATAAGACTGATTATCCCAAGCAAGTGAAACAATCCGACGGCGATCAAGGAGGCGGCCAGCGCCACGCTCATCCATTCCCTCACAGCGGAGCCTGCTTCAATTGCAGCTTTCATTTCTGATAACATCAAGACATTGCCTGCAATCAGGCAGAGCATAATAATACTCGTAACGATTGAGAAACGATTTTTAAACTTCATATTACTTTCCCTCCAAACTTTCATCCTTTTCAATGAAGAAGATTTCCTCCACAGTTTTTCCGAAAAACTCCGCAATTTTGAGCGCAAGCAAAGTTGACGGCATGAACTTGCCTGTCTCGATCGAATGTATGGTCAACCTTGTAACGCCTACCTCATTGGCAAGTGCCTGCTGGGTCATTTCACTCCGTTCAAAGCGGAATTTTCTAATATTATTTCCCAGTTTCAATCTTTTTCCTCCACCTCCGATGCCGGTTTTGTCTTTCTTTGACATAACGGCAGCTTGTTATACAGATAATACAAAATAAAATATAGAACAACTCCCACAATCAGTGCCTCAAACGTAAAGAACCATGGATAGCCGGGCTTGTTGATGCTGAATGTTTCGCTGGCGATAAGCCGCCTAACAAGCAGTCCCCCTGCCAATACGAGAAACGATACAAGTGTGTTGAAATTCGCGACCAGCACCGCTTTGAGTCTGCCTTTAAGCTTTTTCGTTCTGGAATACAGAAGTTCTCCGTATCCGGTATAGATGAAAATTCCAGTTATAAAAAACCAGTTCAACTTAACCGGAATGTTAGTGACTGTGATACTATTGGCTCGGATGAGTATATAGGTAACAGCAACGCCTGCAATAACGGCTCCGAATATCAGTGCGGCAATTAACTGATGTCTGCAATAGCGCTTTCGAATCAAGCCGGTCATAAACAAAGTGAAGAAAGGTAGTGCAAATAGCATCGGCTGGCTCGAACCCTGATTCTGCGTGAAGATGGAGTCCAAAAAACAGAGGATATTGTTTGCAACCGTCTGGAAAAACGGCGCTTGCCTTTGTAATTCAATTGTGAGCATTTCACTGTCGTTATCAATGACTATATATTTATCCTCATTGATGTCGATCATCTGTAGGCGGCTATTAAAATTATTGCTGTCCAAAACTGATGAGGTCAGGCCTTGAATGCGGATATAGTCATATCCGGCCCCGTCTTCAATATAAATCGGGATCAATCCTGATTCAACATTACTCATTTTAATAATTCTTGCATTAGAGCTTGTTTCGTCACTGACGATCTCATATGGCGCTTCACTTCTGCAGTATATCCGGGGATCACCCAGCATGAAGTAGTGCAACACATTTGCATAACTCTGCATAGCCGCATGATTTTGAAGTTGTATCAAATGCCCCAGCGGGAATTTGTCCCAGGTATAGATTGTGCTGATATCCGTATAGTCACCGAAGCGCGTGCCTGCTACAGAAGAATAAACAAAGCCGCAATAAGCGGAGGCACCCTTATTGACGCATGCAAATGCGATTGAGTTTTCAGCCCAGGGTCTAAAAGTATTACAGCCATAATTTTGGATAATACACCCATCTAGCTCCGGAATAGATTCCGATTTCACGGTAATATCCATGCTTTGATCAAACCATGAGCCTGCGGCCCCTTCAAGAGAAATCTGAACCGTGTCTGAATTTTGCATGGCTGTCAAAATGTTATCCTTAGTCAATTCTATATTATCGGTTTGCCCATCACCGCTGCATATGATTTGCGGTTCAATCTTATTTTTCTTCGTGCCGTTAATAATGGCATAATTGTTAACCGGTATCTGTGATGAGCCCTTCCACAGTTCACGTGCGGAATTAATCGTCTTTCCCGAGATAATTCCTACAGATATAGATGTGCCCAATTCCTTGAGCTTTGCCGAAAAATCCATGAGTACATTCTCAGACAGATTTTCCGGAGCAACGACCCACAACAGAAACACCGGTCTCGCCTCCGCCACATCCTTAAATGTCTGATAAATCGAAATTCCCTCAGTTTCCGATATCTCTTCCGCTAGTGTATAATATGGATCGTCTGACAAGGAGAAGATCACCGTTTCAGCAAAGGTTTCGTTTCCGGCCGCGATAGAGGTTGTGCCACTCATACTAAAAATAACTGCAAGTAAAATCAAAAATACTAAACGTTTCATTATTGCCCCTCATGTTCACGAAGTATAAGCACAATAAGTATATAATACTATATATTATATATAGTATTATATACTTATTGTCAAGATATATCTTATCAATATAGATAACAGTCAGTATCAAATACAATTACGGAGAGTGCATTGCTATAATATGAAGTTTATTTTTCGCATTTATCGTTATGCCAGGCCTCATTCCACGATTAATTACATCGATTACGCTCATATGTTACAAAATATGGATTATTACATACGTTTTTTATAAGCCTTCATCGCAAAGATATATGCCAAAATCATAATTCCTATGCACCACGCAAGAGCAATCCATATATCTTTTTCAACCGGTTGATTAGATAATAACACACGGATAGCTTCCACTATCGATGTAACGGGCTGATTTTCGGCAAAAGCGCGAACGATTGACGGCATTGACTCGGTCGGCACAAACGCCGAACTGATAAACGGCAGGAAGATAAGCGGATAGGAAAAAGCGCTTGCTCCATCTACTGTTTTTGCGGTCAATCCAGCAATTGCCGCAATCCAAGTCAAGGCCAGTGTAAACAGCACGAGTATACCCGCTACGGCGAGCCATGAAAATACTCCTGCCGGTGAACGAAATCCCATAATAAAAGCTACAAGTATAATAACAACGACAGAAATGGCGTTGGATACCAGTGAGGTGAGCACGTGTCCCCATAGCACGGCGGATCGCGCAATCGGCATAGAATGAAACCGTTCAAATATACCACCCTGCATATCGATAAAAAGGCGGTAAGCTGTGTAGGATACACCACTTGCAATAGCAATCAATAGTATACCTGGCAACAAATAATTCACATAGCTATCCGTTTTGGCCTGAATCGCTCCTCCGAATACATAGACGAACAACAGCATAAACGCAATCGGCATGATCGTGACTGTGATGATGGTATCCATACTTCGCAAAATATGACGCATGGATCGTCCAATCATAACTCCTAAATCACTAACAAAATGTTTCTTTATAACTTCCATTTATTTCTCCTCCTTTTTACCGATAATCGCGAGGAATATTTCCTCCAATGAAGGTTGTTTTTCCACATACTCCACCTTTACGGGCGGAAATAGTTTTTTAAGCTCCTCTAACGTGCCGTCGGCGATAATCTTTCCCTGATGTAGAATGGCGATTTGATCGGCAAGCTGTTTGGCCTCCTCTAAATACTGTGTTGTCAGAAATACCGTCGTGCCACTATTGGCTAACTCTTTGACTACCTTCCAAACCTCAATACGCGCCTCGGGATCGAGGCCGATGGTCGGCTCGTCAAGGAAAATAAGCTGTGGTTTTCCCACAAGACTCATAGCGATATCGAGCCTGCGGCACATACCGCCAGAATAAGTAGACACTCTGCGGTCAGCGCTGTCGATCAATCCAAAACGCTTCAGCAAGTCATCCGCAATCCGACGCGGATTATGGAGGTGCCGTAGTCTGGCAATCATGATAAGATTTTCCCGTCCGGTCAAAATCTCGTCTACAGCGGCAAATTGGCCGGTCAGACTAATCGACTGTCGCACACTACCGGACTTTGATGCAACATCAAATCCGTTTACGATGACGGTCCCGCCGTCTTTTTTCAGCAGCGTGGTAAGGATTTTAACGATTGTAGTCTTGCCTGATCCGTTAAGGCCGAGGAGGGCAAAATACTGCCAGTTTTCACCTCGAAATCTACTCCTGTCAAAACAGGGATATCATTATAGGATTTTTTCAACTCTTGCACCACGATGGTAATTTCATTTTTTAACATTTCTATTCCCTCCTCTCTGACATCAATGTGACGCCAATTAAATCTACTTTTCCGTTTTTCAAAAAGGCGTAGGTCATCCTGTCCGCTTTGCATTCAATAAACCGAATCCGTTTCAAATTCTTACCCTTGAAGAAAGTGTTCGTGAACGTTGCGTTCTGGAATGTCAGCCTAGTAAATTCACAGTTTTCAAAAGAGCAGTCTTTCCATATACCGTTAAAAACAATATCGACAAACTGCGAGGTTTGGAAAGCGGTACGATTCCATACTGCACCTGTCATAGTATTTTTCAGCAAAGCACAGGATTTGATGATCGCTTTAGAAAAATCGGCACCAGAAAAATCACAGCCCTTAATCTGACTTGATGAAAACTCAGCTTCTTTTAAGGAACATCCCATAAATGAGCTGTTAATCAAATTGGAACTTTGAATGCAGCTGCGTCCGATATCAGAATTCGAGAAATCACAACCGTCTACGTTGTTGCTTTTCAGCAAAAGCCCCGACATATCCGAACCAACAAAAAGACACTTTTTCATATTGGAAGAACTGAATTTTTCATACAGGTTATTTAGTCCCGAAAAGTCCGCGTCTATCCAATTTGCCTTCGACATATCCCAACCCAGCTTTTTTTCCAGCTTTGCAAACTGTGCTTCATCTGATTCTTCAGCCAGAGACTTGGCAGACATTTTTTCAGCGGCAGACGATCGAAAGCTCTCTGAAAAATAGTTCAGGTCGACATCCAAAACTTCTGCGAGCCGGTTAAAAGTAATAATATCCGGCATCGATTCCCCACGCTCCCATTTCCCGACTGCCTGCGAAGTAACGGATAGCTGTTGAGCCAGCTGAAACTGAGATAAATTTTTTTCTTTGCGGGCTACTAAAATTTTATTCCCTATCATTATAGATGTTAACATAGCAATCCCCTCTCCTTAGCTAATTTTGATACTGCTATTATACCCATATGCAAACCATATCTCAATATATAATATGAAACTATTGGTTGTTTTATCTATACAATTAGTTGTATTTTATCGTTTTGAAGCCGAATAAAACGGCATCCTGCATTTTAATAAATAAATCCATTCTGTTTAGCGGCAACACAAAAGTTCCGGCGAAATGAAAGATATTACAGAATATAAGTGTTTATATTTTACAACAATATTATGACTATGAAGGATTCATTTTTGCAGCAATGAAAATTTTTGTTATAATCAATTATATAAAAGTTATAGAAATACCTAAAATTTAAATAACATTATAAATAAGTATAAATAAAATAAGAATTTTTATATGTTGGTGTAAAATTGTATAATCTTAAAGAACTTGAAGAAATTACGAAAAAATGTTGCAGATGTCCTCTATCAAAAACGAGAACAAATGTTGTATTTGGAGAAGGAAACAAAAGAAGTGATATCGTATTTATAGGAGAAGCTCCGGGATATCACGAGGATCAAAGCGGAAAACATTTTGTAGGTAGATCCGGAGAATTGTTTGATAAAATGTTAGACGCCGTTGATATCGCAAGAACGGATGTATACATCACCAATATAATCAAATGCAGGCCGCCTAATAATAGAACCCCTTTGGAAAACGAATGCAAAAATTGCATAGAATTTTTAAGATGGCAGATAAAGATAATAGATCCCGGTATTATTGTATGCTTAGGCGCTGTCGCTGCCAGAAATATAATACAAAAAGATTTTAAAATTTCTAAAAGCAGAGGAACTTGGTATCAAAAAGGCAAATTTAACATTATTGCAACCTATCATCCGTCAGCGGTATTAAGAGATATCAGCAAAGAGCAACATGCTATGGAAGATTTTATATCCATAAAAAATATGTATGATATAATAACCCGTAAAATGTAAAAGCAGTTTTATTTAAAGATACAAAATTGGTGCTATCGAATGTAGCTTAGATAGTAAATATCTCCTATTCATAAAGTTATTAAAGTCAATACTTAATTTATTTATCTGTTATTTTATAAATGATTTGGAAAGGAAGACAAAATTGACGAAAAATTCGCCAAAAATCACACGTCAATCAATTGTAGTCGCTGGTATTATAGGCAATATCATGGAATGGTATGATTTTGCACTTTACGGATATCTTGCCGCTATAATATCCCTGTTGTTTTTCCCTAATGAGACAAGATTGTTATCCTTGCTGTCTACATATGGCATTTTTGCTGTAGGTTTTATTATGAGACCGATCGGCTCAGCAATATTCGGACGGTTAGGAGATACTATAGGGCGCAGTAAGACGATGTTCATATCCGTAATCGTTATGGTGATTCCAACCTTTACCTTAGGCTTATTGCCAACCTATGCCAGTATCGGTGTCTGGGCACCAATTCTTTTAGTGTTCATGAGATTAATGCAAGGATTGTCTGTCGGTGGAGAGTTCTCCAGCTCTGTTACTTATTTAGTTGAAACCTCACCTGCTTCCGCAAGAGGGCTTTCCGGAAGCTGGAGTAATGTGGGCAGCGGAATCGGTATGCTTGCAGGGTCTCTTATGGCTACGTCAGTTATAAATTTTTTAGGTTCAGATGCGGTTTATTCATGGGGTTGGAGAATCCCCTTTCTCCTGGGAGGAATTTTAGGCAGCATTGCTATAATATTACGAAAAAATCTTCCAAACTCACAGCATTTTATAGAACATGCTAAGTCGAAAGAAGATTCTTCTCCAATTAAAGATGCTTTTTTTAACAATACTAAGCAGGTTATCCAAGCTATGCTTTTCGCTTCTGGATATGGTGCAATTTTTTATCTTACAATGGTTTATTTACCGACCTGGCTTAGCGAATATACCGGTTTTTCATTGGCCAATGCTATGAAAATGAATACAATTGCAACTGTGTTATTTACTCTCCTTATTCCATTCATGGCATGGATATCTGATAAATATATCAGACGTACTCATTTTGCCGCAATAAGTATTTCAATCTGTGCCCTTGTGGCGATTCCACTTTTTTTATGGGCAAAAAGCGGAAACATATTATCGGTCATTATTACTCAAATAGTTTTTGCCGTACTCATTTCTGTGTTAAGCGGAAACGCACCGACCATATTTGTTGAGTTGTTCCCAACACGTGATCGTCTTTCAGGTTATTCAATAGCCTTTAATGTTGGCATGGGTATCGTCGGCGGCTCTACACCCATGATCGTTACCTGGCTGATTTCTAAGACCGGTTTGATATGGTTTCCTGCAATTTATATTTTATTTGGAGCAATTTTGGGCCTGATTGCCCTGTTATGGATGAAAGATCGAAGTCGCGAACCACTGTTATAAGTACCAAAGTTATTCTGTCATATTTAATATATATAATATATAAATTCATCACTTATTATTGCATATAAAAACAAGAAGATTCTCATCTTTCACTTTTTAACTTTTTACTTTGCTGCAACTTTTATCTCATTTCTATTAATAATAAATACAGCTGTTTCGAAACTCAGTTTGATCCAACTTATAAACAAATAAAATAATAGTAATATTTTACAGATAGCTTGGAAATCATATTAAAAAAATATATGCAATTTGAGGAGGATTCTTATGTGGGAAAACAGTATATCCATAAATGATATAAAAGAAATAAGAGTAAAAAGCAATGTTTTTCTCGGTGTTGGTGCTATTACAAAAATAAATGATATAGTAAAAAAATTGAAAATCCAAGGTATAAGCAACGTTGTTATTGTCACAGGTAAAGGAGCATATAAAAAAACCGGTGCTTGGGATTATGTTGTAGCTGCCTTGAAAGAAAATGGCATCAATTATGAATTGTATAATAAAGTGACCCCTAACCCAACAGTTCAGCAGGTAGACGAAGCCGTTGAACTTGGAATGTCAAACAACGCCCGAGCAGTTATTGCCATCGGTGGCGGCAGTTCCATCGATACCGCTAAAAGTACGGCCATATTATTGGAATATCCCGATAAAAATGCGACTGATCTTTATGAATTTAAGTTTATACCGTCAAAAGCTGTTCCTATTATTGCAATCAATTTGACGCATGGCACAGGAAGCGAAGCAAACCGTTTTGCCGTGGTAAGTATACTTGAAAAAGAATATAAACCCGCTATAGCTTATGATGTCATATACCCTCTTTATTCTATAGATGACCCTCAGCTGATGAGAAAACTTCCGCCAAGTCAAACTGTCTACGTATCAGTTGACGCTTTAAATCATATTATAGAAGCTTCTACATCAAAATCAACAAATCCATTTTCAATTCTGCTGGCTAAGGAAACGGTGAGATTGATTGCCAAATATTTACCACAGGCACTTGAGAATCCTGATAATCTAACAGCTCGCTATTATCTCGCCTATGCGTCTATGATTGCAGGTATTTGCTTCGATAACGGACTTCTTCATTTTACGCATGCCCTCGAACATCCTTTAAGCGCCGTCAAACCCGAACTGGCGCACGGCCTTGGGCTATCTATTATTTTACCGGCTGTAATCAAGCAAATCTATCCGGCTACAGCCGAAATCCTTGCAGATATATTATCCCCTATCACACCCGGCCTGAATGGAAATTCAAACGAAGCTGAGACAGCATCAATGGGAATCAAAACATGGCTATCCGACATAGGTATTGTAACCAAGCTTTCAGATATAGGCATCACAAAAGAAGATGTACCAAAGCTTACAGATTTGGCCTTTAATACTCCGAGTCTTGGACTCCTTCTGAGTATGGCGCCCATAGAAGCCGACAGACATATTGTTGAAGCTATTTATAATGATTCTGTTTAATATATTTTCTTGTTATCCTGAGAGTTTAAAAAATGTCACCATTAAAGTGACATTTTTACTTAATAAAAACATTTGTTTAATGATATAGAAAAAATTGAAATCGGCTGAATTAAGCGAAATGATAAAACAATTTCTCAAATAATGAAAGATTACATCGATTTTTTATATGCAATTTTTCTTTAATATTTTCGAATCTATTCAAATAAATATTTGACAAAATTCGCTATTGATATATAATATCCAATATACTTGAATGAACGTTCGGTTAGGAGGGTACATATGTTACCACAAGAACATAATGAAAAAAAAGAACGTATTATAAATTCATCTATTCAGTTGTTTTCCAAGAAAGGCTATGATGCCACAACTGTAAACGAAATTGCCGTCGCTTCAAAAGTCACAAAAGCTTTAATATATTATTACTTTAAAAGTAAAGAAGATATTTTAGATTATCTTGTACAATCTTTGCTTACGAATGCCAAAGCTATTACAATGGATTTTATCCATGTGAATATAGTAGAAATGATAAATACCGGTAATTTGGATATACTGCCCGATCGGCTCCATTTTTCTAATGAAGAAGCCATTAGGTATTTTTTGATAAATGCACATGATTTTTACAAATCAGTGCTCGACTATGCTCTTAAGAACAGAGCCACCATACGAATATTAATGCATGAATCCCTAAAAGGAAGCAAGCATCAAAATGCTTTGTTTCAACTAATGAATTTTGCAAAAAGCAGTAATGATAACCCAATTGTTCAGACAATTACACAAGCGGACAATGATTTTATGTATTCAAATGATATGGTCTCATTTCAATTTTTCTTTTTTATTATGCCATTAATTAATTTCGTCTCATATTATGATGAATATAAATTACTCAACTCTCTAAGCGATGAACAAATGCAGCAGTCTTATTTAAAGTCATTTCAGATCATAATAGACTCATTGGTATCAGGCAAAGACATTTTGCTTCGCAATAAAAATTATTCGACATAATTGTTTATACATTGTATATATATTTTATAACTATATATTTTTAAAGAAAAATTGACCGTACGGTCAGTTAATATCAAATTGCTCTTTTGAGCCATTAATATATAAAAGGAGGAAGTACGATGACAAACATTAAAAAAACCGGAGTTGATTTATTGTTACGGTATTTATCAAGTAATCCAGTAAAGAATCTTCCCAAAATGCTTACACTTGCTGAGAAGATGGACCGTGGAAATATTCATACTTCACAAATTAGTGAAATGCGCAAAGTTCTATTAGATGAAAACAATGTCTGGTTTACTTTCGCAGAAAATCTATTTGACGAGGTTGACTTAAAAGTATTGCAAAAATTTGTAGAGAGTTTTTTAGTAAACGGGAATCTTAACGGAGAGGCTCGCCTTAGAGAATTTCGCACTATATATGATTGTAATATTCCATGGGCAATTTTGATGGATCCAACAAGTGCATGTAATCTTTCTTGCACAGGATGTTGGGCTGCTCAATACGGAAATAAAAATAATCTTTCATTTGAATTGCTTGATTCCATTTGCCGTCAAGGAAAAGAACTTGGCGTGTATTTTTATATTTTTTCCGGCGGAGAACCACTCATGCGTAAAGATGATATTATTCGTCTATGTGATGCACATCAAGATTGTTATTTCTTTGCTTTCACAAATGGCACACTTGTCGATGATGACTTTTGCGAGGAATTGTTACGCGTAGGCAATTTTACACTGGCTTTTTCTATAGAAGGCGATGAAGCCGCAACTGATATGCGTCGCGGCAACGGCATTTATAGAAAAGTAATCGAATCAATGACGCTCATGCGCAAATATAAACTGTTGTTCGGCTATTCCACATGTTATCACCGTTATAACACAGCGAGTGTAGGCTCCGATGAATTTGTTGATGATATGATCGCACGCGGTTGCAGATTTTCATGGAATTTCACCTATATGCCTATTGGAAAAGATGCAGAAATCGACTTATTAGCCACAGCTGAACAGCGCGCCTATATGTATCATAGGGTGCGAGAAATACGTCAAGCAAAACCTATTTTTGCTATGGATTTTTGGAATGACGGAGAATTTACACAAGGATGTATAGCAGGCGGACGTCGTTATTTGCATATCAACGCCGCAGGCGATGTTGAACCATGTGCTTTTATTCATTACTCCAATGTCAATATTCATGATGTTTCACTGCTTGAAGCGCTTCAATCACCATTGTTTAAAGCCTATCATAAAAATCAACCTTTCAACTCTAATCATCTTCGCCCCTGCCCTCTTTTGGATAATCCTGAAGCTCTCGCTTCCATGGTAAAAAAATCCAATGCAAAATCAACAGATATGAAATCCCCGGAAAATATAGATACATTATGTGCCAAAACAAGCCCTGTTGCAAAATCATGGGCTCCCGTTGCAGAAAAATTATGGGAAGAGAATCCCAAAAGTAAAATTACTCAACCGTTTAGACCTTAAAATGAATATACAAAATAAACGTATGTATACATACGTTTATTTTGTTCCCAAGTTATTTTTAGAATATAATCTGAAAATATTGACGTCTTGTCTTTTTAATTTTAAAATAGTTTTATTTATATTAAGTAAATTTATGTTAAAGGATATTATTTATAAATGGAATATTGGGATATTTATAATAAAGATGGAAATAAAACGAATAGAATCATACAAAAAGGGTTTCCGTTCAAAAAAGATGATTTTCATTTAGCCGTTGAAGCATGGATCATTAATTCAGATTTAAAAATTCTTATACAACAGAGAAGCAGACAATGCGCTATATTACCAGGCATATGGGCTTTAACAACAGGAAGAGTTATATCTTCTGAAGATTCCAAAACTGCATGTATTCGTGAAATTTCTGAAGAATTAGGTATTCATATTTTAGAAAATGAAATATATTTTATAAAAAGAATTATACGCAATGACGGTTTGAATTTAATATGGGATATATATATGGTAACAAAAAATATAGATTACGCTGATTTTAAACTTCAGCAAAATGAAGTCGAACGAATAAAATGGGTTTCGATAGATGAATACATATCAATGTTAGATAGTGGCAAAGCATACAGATATCCCGAAATTTTCGATATCATGACTTTAATGCAAACCAAATGGATGGAGCTATATAACAAGTAATATTCTCATAAATCGGCATTCCACATTGTTTCTGATTTGTTGCCATTTTTATCTATATAATAAATTTCGATAGCACTGCTTCCATTTACCATATAAATTATAATGGACCCCTGTAAATAGTTTACTCCGTTAGCTTGAGATAGATTTGTCGAACTGTATTTTAGATCCGAATTATTGGAAATAACAACAGCTTGCTGATTATACGGTTCATTTAATTTATAATTTGAATAATTTAATACTCCTGTTTTTTTAGAATATGGATTAATCAAATTAAAATTTGTCTGTCCGTATCCTGCTTCTTCAAAATATTCTTCAATATATCGACTTAAATAAGTTTGACTTTCATAATCAGGCGCATGAGAATCCATGGAATTTGCAAACATATGATCTTTATCAAATTTTATTGAAGACGCCTTGACGAAGCTCACCAATCCCCTGCTATTCGCTTCCAAAACAGCTTCTTTAGAATTTTCCATTAGATTGCTGATTGTTGGTACTAAAATCGCCGTCAGAACCCCTATTATTGATATAACGACAATCAATTCAATAAGGGTAAAACCTTTTTTATCTAAATTTTTAAATATTTTTTGCATACATTTTAACTCCGTCATGCAATTAATGATAGGTAATATTGTTACTGCTTTTGCAAGATATGCCCTATTAAGTAGTTCCAAATTTTAACATTATTTCGCAATGTTGTCAAATTTACGTATCATTTGTAATAGCATCATGTTTTTTCTTGACAGAATCCTCTTTATAAATTATCATACTATTAAATAGTATAAACTTTTATTACTGACGGGGAAAATGTGGAAAAAACCACAGTGGAATAAAAGTTCTAAAAAGCCGACCGTCTGGGCAACATTTCGAAAAACCGAATTGTTGCTCTTTTTATTGGGAATATAAAGTAATATATTTTGTATTTTATTAAAAAGAGTAACCGAAATGTTTTATTCAAATCGAAAGGAAGATAATGATATGAATAATCAAGCTTGGAGAAATTTCAAAAGCGGAAAATGGCAAAAGAACATTAATGTAAGAGACTTTATTCAAACAAATTATAAACCGTATGAAGGTAATGAAGATTTTCTATGTGGTGTTACCACGCGTACAGAAAAATTAATGAAGAAATTAACCCGGCTTATGGAGCTGGAAAAAGCCTTCGGAGGCGTACTCGATATAGATACACAGCATGTCAGTTCGCTTGCCAGTTATATGCCGGGTTACATTGATAAAGAAAATGAAATCATTGTAGGCCTGCAGACGGAACGTCCTTTGAAAAGGGGCGTGAATCCTTTTGGAGGTTTAAATATGACAAGGCAAGCATGTGAAGCATACGGATATAAATTGTCAGAAAAAGTTGAAAATGAATTTAAATATAGAACAACACATAATGATGGTGTGTTTCGTGCTTATACTGATGAAATAAAAACGGCACGGCATAGCGGCATTATTACCGGTCTCCCCGATGCATACGGCCGAGGACGCATTATTGGTGATTATCGAAGAGTTGCTTTATATGGTATAGATAAACTCATAGAAAAAAAGAAAAAAGACAAAGCTATCATCGGCACACATACAATGAGCACAGAAAATGTTCGTTTGCTTGAAGAACTATATCAACAAATTACATTTTTAGGATATCTTAAAGAGATGGCATTAATGTACGGGTACGACATTTCAAAACCAGCAACTACCGCGAAAGAAGCAGTCCAATGGGTATATTTTGCATATCTAGGAGCTATAAAAGAACAAAACGGCGCAGCCATGAGCCTAGGCCGTGTCAGCACATTTTTAGATATTTATTTCGAGAGAGATTTACAAGAAGGCACAATCAATGAAATGCAAGCTCAGGAAATTATGGATGATTTTGTTATGAAGCTTAGAATGGCAAGACATCTTCGTACTCCTGAATACAATGAATTGTTTGCGGGAGACCCTCTTTGGATAACGGAAGTAGTAGGTGGTACGGGGCAAGACGGACGCACACTTGTAACAAAAAATTCTTACAGAATTCTTCACACCCTGTATAATCTTGGTTCTTCTCCCGAACCTAATCTTACAATTTTATGGTCACAAAATCTTCCCAAAGCATTTAAACGATTTGTCTCCAAATTGTCTTGCGATACAAATTCAATACAGTATGAAAATGATGATTTGATGAGAAAAGACTTTGGCGACGATTATGCAATCGCCTGTTGTGTATCTGCAATGAGAGTAGGTAAAGACATGCAATTTTTCGGAGCGAGAGTGAATTTGCCAAAGCTGCTTCTCATGAGCCTAAACGGTGGTCGTGATGAAAAAAGCGGTCAACAAGTAGCCCCTGCGCAAACTCCGTATGATGGCGATTATTTGGAATATGACAAAGTCATGGAAATGATGAGTTATTACAGAGACTGGCTTGCCAAAACTTATGTCAATGCTATGAATATCATTCATTATATGCATGATAAATATGCGTATGAAAAAACTCAAATGGCTCTTCACGACACTGTTGTAAGAAGACTCATGGCTTTCGGCATTGCCGGCTTGTCAGTACTCGCCGATTCCCTGTCCGCTATTAAATATGCCAAAGTAAGATGTATCCGTGATGAAACCGGTCTGATAACAGATTATGAGATTCAAGGTGAATTTCCTACATTCGGCAACGATGACGACAGAGTAGATGTAATCGCTCAAGAACAAATTAAATTATTTTATGAAGCATTGAAGAAAAATCCAACTTACCGAGATGCCGAGCATACGCTCTCTATTTTAACTATTACTTCTAACGTAGTCTATGGCAAAAAAACCGGGTCTACCCCGGATGGCAGAAAATCTGGAGAACCGTTTGCGCCGGGCGCAAACCCAATGCATAATCGCGAAAAAAACGGAGCCTTGGCTTCTTTGAATTCAGTCGCTAAATTACCGTACAGCCTTTGCAAAGATGGCATTTCAAATACATTCTCGATTGTACCGTATGCACTTGGTCATAAAGAAGAGATCAGATATGAAAATTTAACATCAATACTTGACGGTTATTTTATTCAAGATGCACATCATTTAAATGTTAATGTTTTAAACAAGGCAACGCTTATGGAAGCTTATCATAACCCTAATGCACATCCAAATCTTACTATTCGCGTATCAGGATATGCGGTTAATTTTCACAAACTTTCAAAGGAACAGCAATCAGAAGTCATTTCGAGAACTTTTCATGAGGCAATGTAATGAAAAAAGGTAGGATCCATTCTTTTCAAAGCTTAGGGGCCGTTGACGGCCCCGGACTTCGCTGTGTTATCTTTATGCAGGGCTGCCCTTTGCGCTGTGTATATTGTCATAATCCCGATACATGGAAATTTTCCGGTGGTATAGAATATGCAGTCAATGATATATTTAAAAAAATATTGCGATATAAACCTTACTTTTCAAATAATGGCGGTGTCACAGTATCCGGCGGAGAACCTTTGCAGCAATGGGAATTTGTCTCGGAATTGTTTTCTCTGTTACACGGTCAAGGAATCCATACGGCATTGGATACATCCGGTATCGGCGAGATAAAAGGAGCTAAAAAAGTTCTCGAAAATACAGACATTGTTTTATGCGATTTAAAATTCTCAAATAGAACAGATTACTTTAAATATACTACGGGAGATTTTGATACTGTCATCGAATTTCTCAAACTAACAGAATTAATGCATATTCCGTTGTGGATCAGGCATGTAGTAGTGCCAACGCTTACGGATAATGAAGAAAATATTTTTAAAATAGCTTTGATCGCAAAACAATTTTCTAATTTACAAAAAATAGAATTACTTCCTTTTAAAAAACTATGTCTATCTAAATATGAAATACTCGGCATTGATTTTTGTCTTAAAAATTATTCTGAATGTACAAATAAAAAAATCAACGAATTATATAGAGTAATTAATTCTGTTCTCTAACATTTTTTTTATGATATTATTTTAATAAAGAATCATAGTAATTTTATTATAAAACATTCTTTAAATAAATGAATACATAAGGAGAATAGAATTATGCAGCTACTCCAAAAAACAAACTTCATCGGGGCAATAGTTACAATTATATTTTACATATCCACTATATTCGTTTTTGCATCAAGACTATCCAACAAACAACAAATAGGGTATTGGATTGGAATATTTGAATTCTTCCTTGCAATACCACTGATTTATTTGCTCATAAAAGCACCCGTTCTCAACCGACCAATAATATATTATATCCAAATTATCCTAATGCTGTGCTGGCTGATCATGGAACTGTTACTAGATTACCTATTCAATATTGATTTTCGTCAAACACGCTGGCTTTTGATTACATATGTCACACTTTTTTTTGCCGCAACCGGCGGGATGATCGGTGCAGCGGCAAATGCAGGGAAAATCTATGCAATTATATCGATAGTGTTATTTTTCATCATGACTATATTGGCATTTATTCAAAGAATACTTACAGGAATTTAAAACAACGAACTTCCTGTAAGTATTTTAGTTCTGCTCAATTTTATGATATAATCTCCACATTTTTCAGAGAGAAATCAAGAATCGGAGAAGAATGTGTAAGTGCACCCGAAGAAATATAATCTATCTCAATATTTTTTAGTGCATTTATTTTCTCTATTGTAATATTTCCGGAGCACTCAATAAGTGCTCTTTTATCAATTATTTTTACAGCTTTTTTTATGTCTTCAAGACTCATATTATCCAGCATAATTATATCTACATTTGCTTTTAGAGCCTCATTGATCATATCAAAATTTTCTACCTCGACTTCAATTTTACAAACAAACGGAGCATATTCTCTTGCCATGTTAACCGCTTGTTTTATACCACCCGCAGCTGCAATATGATTATCTTTCAACATAATACCGTCCGAGAGACTAAATCGATGATTATATCCTCCGCCCACTTTTACAGCATATTTTTCAAATATACGATTATTGGGTGTGGTTTTTCTCGTATCAAGCAAGCGTATGTTGCTACCGGCTAGTAAATCAGTGATTTTTTTTGTATGTGTTGCTATCCCACTCATTCTTTGCAAATAATTTAATGCCGTTCGTTCTGCGGAAAGAATGCTTTTGATATTGCCTTCTATATGCGCGATAACCTCCCCTTTTTTTACGTTATCTCCATCTTGATAAAAAAACTTTAGTTCAATCGTTTCATCAAAAAGAATAAATACCCTTTTAAAAATCAGCAGACCTGCTATGATACCATCTTGTTTGCAAATAAGCTGCGCTTTTGCTTTTCTAAAAGATTTTATAATAGAATTTGTTGTAATATCCTCATGCGGAATATCTTCTTTTAAAGCCATTAAAATAAGCTGATCTATATTATTTTGCATACTTTTCTTCCTTCTTGATCTCTTTTAATATCATTTCTTTGTTTTGAAGCATTAAAGCTTCATTCGAAGGATAGCTTGGCGCCGAAAAAACAGGTAGTTTATTTACATGCCAATGATATGTAATATCTTGAGCGGCTCTTTTGCTGAAAACCAAACTTTCTAAAAGAGAATTGCTTGCTAAACGGTTTTTGCCGTGAACTCCATTGCAACTAGTTTCTCCTACAGCATATAGATTCTCCATTGAAGTTTTACTTTTCAAGTCCACTTGTATCCCTCCCATAAAATAATGCTGTGCAGGAACTACGGGCACACATTCTTTTGTTATATCATATCCTTCTTTTAAGCATTGTTCGTAAATTTTAGGAAATCTTTTTGCAATATTTGTTTTAATATATCCATGCAGACACAGTCGTACATATGGCATATTATCTTTTTCCATCTGCTCATATATTTTTTCTGTTACGATATCACGTGGCTGAAGCTCATCTGTAAACCTATTCCCATTTTTATCGATGAGCACTGCGCCTTCTCCACGTACTGATTCTGAAATCAGAAAAGCTCGTCCTGAATGAAGAGTATATAAAGAGGTCGGATGCACCTGTATATAATTTATATCTTGTACTTTAACTTTGTTTTTCAGCGCAATTGCTATAGCATCTCCGGTTAAATGCATATAATTCGTAGATCTTTCAAATAACCCCCCTATGCCACCTGTGGCAAGAACTGTAACTTGAGAATAATAATTGCTTGTTACGTTATTTTTATTTCTTGCAACTACTCCATAGCACGTATTATTTTTAGCAAGTATATCTATTACGGCATTTTCCTCTAAAATAGTTACATTTTTCATTTGTTTCACTTTTTGAATTAACTTACTGTTTATTTCTTCTCCCGTAAAATCTTTAAAATGTAATATTCGGGTTTTTGAATGCGCTCCTTCCTTAGTATACGAAAAACCCGAGCCTCTCCTGTCAAAATCCACTCCCAGATTTATAAGATCTTGTATGATTTCTCTTGAAGATCGTATCATAATATCGACAGCACTTTTATTGTTTTCATAGTGACCGGCACGCAAGGTATCTTCCATAAAATCATCATAGTCTTCATCATCAAGCTGTACACTGATACCACCCTGTGCCAGATATGAATCACTTTGATCTATACTGTTTTTTGTAATAATTAAAATGTTCTTTTCATTTCCAAGATTTATAGCAGTAAATACTCCGGAAATTCCAGTCCCAATGATAATAACATCATAACTATTCATCTTTATTTCTCCGATGCCAATTTTAACATTTTATCCAATGGTTTCAGCGCATTATCTAATATTTGTTCATTTACTTTAACCTCATTATCGAGATTCTCCAGCGTATAAAGAAGCTTTTGCATAGTGTTTTTTTTCATATCAGGACAAATCTGCTCATCTACCGCCGGATACAAATTTTTATCTTTTATCTTTTTTTCTAAATCATAAAATACACCCGTTTCCGTACATACAATAAAATCCAAAGCATCTGATTTTTCAATATAGTCTATAATACCGGATGTGCTGCCGATATAATCGGCGAGTTGTAACACATCTTCTGTGCATTCAGGATGCGCTGCTACTTTAGCAGTCAGATATTTGTTTTTTTTGTCTAAAACATCTGCAACAGTAATTTTGGTATGCACATGGCAAAATCCTTGATTAAAAATAAAATTTTTTTCTGGAATTAACTTTGAGATATAGCGTCCCAAATTTGCATCCGGTATAAAATATATGTTTTTATTCGGCAACGCCTTAATCACTCTATATGCATTTGAGGATGTAACACATACATCAGAATTCGCTTTTATTTCAGATGTAGAATTTATATAGCATACAACTGCTACATCTTTTACTTCGTTACGTATTTTTTGAATATCCACAGTATCGGCCATATGCGCCATCGGGCAATCAGCCATAGGATCAACCATTAAAACAGTTTTATCCGGGTTTAAAATTTTAGCACTTTCCCCCATAAAATAAACTCCGCAAAAAACGATCACTTTTTGTGTTACTTGAGTGGCAATTTTGCTTAAATAATATGAATCACCAACATAATCTGCTACTTCCTGAACATCTTTCGGAACATAATAATGTGCTAAAATAACTGCGTCATTTTGTTTTTTTAACTTTATTATTTTATTTTTTGCATCCTGCATTTATATTACTGCCTTCTTTCTATTTTGTAATTAAATATAAATATAACATATAACAAGACATGTATCAAGACACATGTCTTGTTTATTATGTTTTAAATTTTTTGTGTGATTTAGTTACAGAATTTATATATCTTTTTGTTTATAATAACCACAAAATTAGATTTTATTAAAAATAATACTATAGAAAAAAGGAGCATAATTATGAGTGTAATTACAATAACAAAAGAAAACTTCGAAACCGAAGTTATGAATTCGAATAAACCCGTATTGCTTGATTTTTGGGCATCATGGTGCGGACCATGCAGAATGCTCTCTCCGATTGTTGAAGAAATCGCAGAAGAAATGACAGATGCCAAAATAGGTAAGATAAATGTAGATGAGCAGCCCGAACTTGCTTCAAAATACAATATCATGAGTATACCTACATTATTGGTATTTAAAAACGGAGAAGTTGCAAATTCTGCTATTGGTGTTCAATCAAAGTCAGCAATCCTTTCTTTGCTTAAATAAAAATAAGGGATTTATCATCCCTTATTTTTTTATATAAATCTTGATTAACCCAAAAAAACGCTGTAATAAGTCCCTGCCTTGAGTTCCAGTCAATCGTTGGCCCTGTATAACTAAGTAAAAGTTTTTTAAATTCCAATTATTGCACCGATGTACTGGAAAATGCCTCTGCTTTCTTGTGAGCGCAATCCGAATGACAAATGTACACAATTTGGTTTGGGTCTCATTTATTTATACGTTCACTGACAATGTCATAGATATAATTAAATGCCATGTTGTTTAACAAATGGCATCTATTTTAAAATTATTACTGACTAATACTGCTACTTACTAAATTAGTCAGATCCTTTTTGCTAAGAATTTTTATTTTCCCTCTGTATAATTTTATATATCCTTCATTTTCAAAATATTTTAACATTCTTGATACCACCTCTCTTGCAGAGCCCACAAAGCTTGCTATTTGTTCGTGCGTAAGATTGATAACATCTGAAGAATTTCTGTTTATTTCATCTAATAAAAAAATCGCAAGACGTTGATCGAAGCTCATAAAAAGTATTTGCTGCATAGCCCACATGACATCAGAAAAGCGTTCCACCGTAACCTTATAAGAGAAATTTTGCACATATACATTTTCATCACATAGTTGCTTGAAAATTGCAGAATTAATTAATAGCACTTCACTATCTTCAACTGCGTCAATAAATACATCAAAAGTTATATTCTCTAAAACACACGATGCAGATAAAACACATGCTTCATTTTCAAAAAGCCTGTATAGAGTAATTTCCCTTCCATCTTCTGACAAGATATACGTTCTAAAAGCTCCTTTTTTTATTAATATCATGCCAATACAATTACTTTCACCACTATGTATATTTTCACCTTTACTATAATGCACTAAATTGACATTATTTAAAATTAATTCTTTCTGATTTGAATTTAAATTATCCCAAAAATTTAATGTTTGAATAATAAATTTTTTATCTTCTTCTTTTATCATGATAGCCTCTCAATTGCTTTTTTATAAGTATATCACTATTAAAAGAAAAAGATATTAATTAATTAATTAATATCTTTTCAATAATATTGTTATTTTCATTTATTGCAAAGAAAGCGCTCTCATAGGACAAAATTTTACGCATTTTCCGCATTGAATACATTGATCCATATTCACGACCGGCGCTTTAAATCCTTTTTGAGTTAATGCCCCCACCGGACATACCTTTACGGAAGGGCAAGGATGGTTTTGCGGGCAGCGCGTTTTATTAACAATAAGCTTTTTATTTTTCAAGTTGTTCATACTTATCTCTTTATTTTTTGAAAAATTAAATATTTTGCTCATAATATTATTCTCTCCTATTGATGACTTAGTTTAAGTTTTTAGATTATGGATAAACAATTAAAAATTCATAAACAAACTTAATTTGATTTGTTTATCACAGTCATTATATATATTTATAATAGCTCCCAAAATATTGAAATTCAGTAATTTAATCACATAATTTAAAATAAAAAATATTGACTATTCTATTTTTATGACTATAATAGTATATATAGTCATAAAAAGGATATTTTTTGCTATGCCAAAAACATTTACAATACACGAGAAAGAATATATTAAAAAAAAATTGCTCGAAGAAGCCCGAAAATGTCTAAAACAATATGGTGTAAAAAAAACATCTGTTGATGAATTAGTAAAAAGAGCCAATATCTCTAAAGGCTCGTTTTATCTTTTCTATACATCAAAAGAAGCTTTATTTTTTGATGTTTTATGTGAATTTCACGATGAACTACATTATGAAATTCTAAATCAAATAGATACTCTCGACAACTGTATTTCCATTGAAAAAATTACTGAAATTATTTTCAAACTATACAAAAAAGTTGAATCATCATTTTTATATCAATTTATTTTAAACGGAGATTTGGAGCTTTTAATACGAAAATTACCTGATCAAACCATATTGGATCATATTCAAAAAGATGACTCGAGTATGAAAGAAGTGCTCTCTAGGCTACCCGGTGTTGATACGGCTAATCTCGAGTATTACAGCGCTGCACTTAGAGCTATTTTCCTTTCTATGTTTCATCGAAAGGAAATTAGCGAATTTTTATATGATGATGCATTAAAATTGATGTTAAAAGGCATAATCATCCAAATGTTTGAGGAAGGAAATTATGATTAAAGTAGAAAATTTACAATTCAGTTATACAAAAAAACCATTCATAAAAAATCTTAATTTTAATGTTAGAGATGGAGAGATTTTCGGATTTTTGGGTCCTTCCGGAGCGGGAAAAAGTACACTCCAAAAAATATTAATCGGTTTGCTTCCAAACTATAAGGGCAGTGTTTACGTTAATGGAATTGAAATAAAAAAACATAGTAAAGAATTTTACGAAAACATAGGTATTGATTTTGAATTTCCTAGTTTATACGAAAAGTTAACCGCCAGAGAAAATCTTGAATTTTTTTCATCACTTTATAAAAATAAAAAAGATTTGAATCCTTTACTTGATAGTGTCGGTTTGTTAATCGATGCAGATAAAAAAGTATCCGATTTTTCCAAGGGCATGAAATCGAGACTGAATTTTATAAAAGCTTTAATCCACGATCCAACAATTTTATTTTTAGACGAGCCCACATCAGGTCTTGATCCATCCAATGCCAGAATAATGAAAGACATCATTTTAGAGCAAAAAGCGAAAGGTAAAACTATTCTTTTAACAACACACAATATGTTTGATGCCACAGAGCTTTGTGATCGTGTTTCTTTTATTGTAGACGGAGAAATCAGAGCACTCGATACTCCACAAAGATTAATTATGTCCAGAGGTGCGGCTAAAATTAAATATATATATTTTGAAAACGGCTTTCAAAAACAAAAAGAAATACAGCTTCATCATGTCAGCGAGGATGAAACTTTGCAAAAAGCAATATTGCACAATAGTCTTTTATCGATTCATAGCAGCGAGCCTACTTTAAACGACATATTTGTTGAAATCACAGGGAGATATTTACAATGAGGATAAAAGCATTACTATATCAGAATATTTTGTTTCAATATAAATACGGATTTTTTTTCCTTTATCTGGTTTTTTGTATATTATATATAAGTTTGCTTTTTATGTTTCCTGACAATTGGCGAGTTCAAGCTTCTATTTTAATGATCTTCTCGGATCCTGCCGCAATGGGATTATACTTTATGGGGTCAATTGTTCTTTTTGAAAAAAATGAACGAATCCTAGATAGTTTTGCGATATCTCCTGCAACCAATTACGAATATGTTTTATCAAAACTTTTATCGATCGCTATCATTTCTATTATTGTAGCTTTCATTATAGGTTCTTTTGGTCACGCGGTTGTCAATCCAATTACTTTTTTTGTTAGCGTTTTTCTTTCATCATGTCTTTTTTCTGCAGTTGGTCTTATTATTGCTGCCAATATATCAACGTTGAATCAATTTATTTTAAAAACAATCCCGGCAGAATTATTTATTAATATTCCAGCCATTGCTTATTTATTCGGATATAAACCCGCATGGCTAATCATACATCCTGGTGTATGTGTCATACAACTATTTTTAGGCGAGCCCCATGCGTACTTATCAATTTTTATTTTAATCATATGGACGACGTTTTTTGTATTTTTAGCAAAGCAATCTGTAACCAAGATGCTGGCTTCCGTCGGAGGAATCACTTTATGAAAGCTATTTGTTCTTCTTTTAATATGTTCATCCATCAGATAAGTAAAGATAAAATGCTATGGGCAGTTTGTATCGCCCCAATTATTACAGCTATATTTTTTTATTTTTGCATTCCAAAAATTGATTTAATTTTAAGTTCATATCTTCATATGAAATTTATTTTAAAAGAATATTATCTTTTATTTGATTTATTTTTAAGTCTGATTACTCCTTATATGTTTTGTTTTGCTTCCGCTATGGTCATGCTTAGTGAATTTGATGAGCATATGATTTCTTATTTAGCGGTTACTCCTATCGGAAAAAAGGGATATATTTTATCTAGGCTTGCTTTGCCATCAATAATTTCTTTTATTGTATCTGTATTTTTAATGAATGTATTTTCACTTACCGACTGGTCATTTTCAATGATTATTTTAACATGTATGCAGACCAGCCTTGTTTGTATTGCAGTCGCATTGTTAATATTTTCTTTATCCCATAATAAAGTTGAAGGTATGGCAATGGCTAAATTATCTGGGCTGATTATGATTGGCCTGCCTGTACCTTTCTTTCTGTTTTCAAATTTCCAATTTGCTTTTTCGTTCTTGCCATCATTTTGGATTACTAAATTTGTATTGGAAAAAAATTTACTTTATCTAAGTTTTTATTTTTTAATAACATTTATCTTATTATATTTTTTTTATAAAAAATTCAAAAGAAAAATAATATGAAAATTTCTATTAACTATAATTTAAATCATTAAACTAAATCTTGAGTTCCAACTTGCAACTTTTTTTAATCTTAAGCAATTTAGATATAATAAACGCTACGACTGCTGAGCTACTGCTAATCAAAGCTCCCATTTTTGCCGCCCCCTGTAGATTCGTATTTGAAAATGCCGTGCCTGCTAAAAAGAGAGCTACTGTTAATCCCAGTGAAGAAACAATCCCAGCAACAAACAGATCTTTTTTATTCATGCCCTTTGGCAAAGAAAAACCAAATAACGTCGATATAAAGCTGGTAATATATATCCCGCCTGTCTTTCCGATAATTAATGCCAAATAGACCAGCCATGTAACTTGATTGATACTGGAAAAGGTTACTCCGGCATTTGTTAATCCAAAAACCAATAAACCAAAATCAACGAATATTTTAAATTCATTTTCAAAATTTTCTAATGTTGATTTTGCCATAGGTGTCGCTTCAAATAATCCTACTGTTTCTCTTTGTTTTCGAGGCAAAAACGGCATTATAAAAACAAGCGCTAATGCAGCATGGATATGAGCTAAATATAATCCAAACCAACTTAATGCACCTGAAAAAAGGATATAAGGCCAATAGCTTTTAATATTCTTTTTATTAAACATATAGGCCAAAATCATTCCCGCAGCTGTCAAGATCAACCAAGCAGGTATTACAGGATTTACCGGATCCGGATAAAAAACCGCGATAATAATCAGCCCTATACCATCATCGATAATTGCAATTAACAATAAGAAAGACACTGCAGGATGATTGGGGCCAAAAATAAATTTAGCTACAATCCAAGCTAAAGCTATATCGGTAGCTGTAGGTATCCCCCACCCACTTGTAAATTCATTGCTGCCAATAAAATAATTTAATACCAAATATACAACTACAGGACCGATTACTCCGCCAAAAGTAGAACAAATAGGATTCACTACACGCTTTACAGGGTGTAAATCTCCTCCCGGAAGTAGGCTTTGAATGATTTCTATAGTTGCTATAGCGAAAAAAAATACCATGAATATTTCATTTACTAAAAAATGTAATGTAATATCACCCATTATTTCATTCTCTATAATATGTAAATAACTTTCAGGTGATATATTTGCCCATATTAAAACCAATACAACACCGGTTATTAATGGTATTGAAAATTCTTGCAATAAATTTATCGTTTTTTTTGTAAATTCAGTCACTGTATACTTTCCTAATTATTACGTTTTATAAATATATTGTATACTAATAAAACTAAAAAGAAAAGTATGTGCGTGTAATTTTATTAAGTTTTTATTAAGTTTTCCACATCCCGCAAAAAACAACTTAAAATTATGTTTTTTTATTTGGAATAACTATATTGCGTCCGCCATGTTTGGCTGAGTATAGATTTTTATCTGCTAAATCTATTAATGCTTCATATGTCATTACTTTATCATTATTAAGTGTATAAGTCCCAAAACTTACGGTTATTTTAATAATCTTGTTATTAAATTCAAAAATTGTATTCTCTATTGAATATCTAATTTTCTCGGCAACTTTAAACGCTATATTCTCATCAGCATTTAATAGCACAATTAAAAATTCCTCTCCTCCATATCTCGCTATCCAATCGGTCGTTTTTCTTATATTTAATTTTGCTATTTTAACAAATTCTTTTAAAATATAGTCGCCTGCAATATGACCAAAATTATCATTTACATTCTTAAAATAATCAATATCTGCTAAAATGACAGAAATAGGTTGGTTTGAATTACAGGCATTAAATACCTCAACAAGAAGCCTTTCTTCCATATATCGCCGATTATATGTATTTGTCAAGCTATCTTTTATAATTTCTTCATTCATAATATGAATCATTCTGTTAAGTTCTGTAATCGTTTTTCCGTTTATATTAAATGTTAAATTAGATAAGCTAATTTCATTCAATGGATCAAAATCCAAAACGTAGTCAATAGTATTAAAATCAACGCATAAAATAAACTTCATGTTTTCTTTATTTTTGAATACTTTTGAAATAGTAATACACAGATTGCCAGTAGCCATTGATACATACGGCTCTGTAACATATTTATTCAGGTTCGCTTTTTTAAGCAAATAATAATATTTATCCATTGTATGGTCAGTACCTACATTTGCGGAATAAAAAATCAAATTATTTTTTACATCTTCTTCATTACAATACCGTATTGTGTTGCTTATTTGAATGCCGTTTTGATTGAGGATATATGCACATTCTATGTTCTTGTGTGCCCATGTGATTTGCAAAAGTTTATTGTCAAATTCATGATGGGTAACATTTGCCAGCTCTTTGATGCAAGAATCAATAATTTTGTCTAATTTCTTATTTTTCTTTTTTTCTTCATCAATCAATATCTTCATATGATCATTAAAAGCGTTATTTAGATTTTCAATTTCATTATTCTTTAAAATGTGATCTATGTTCTTTATTTCCTGAGGCCTCGCAAATAAAAATCCCTGCATCATATGTCCTCCAAGCTTTAAGATTTCTATTGCTTCTTCTTTATTTTCTATTCCTTCTGCAACTACAAGCGCTCCAACCATATTAGAAAAGTTTATAAGAGAACTGATAATTCCTTGTTTATAATAATCATTATGTATATTTTTGATTAATGTTATATCAATTTTTATGATATCAGGCTTTACTAGTAAAATCCGGTCCATATTAGATGATCCTGTACCTACATCATCTAAAGCTATCATAAATCCCATTTTTCGATATGTATCACAAAACAATTTTAGTGCTTTGTCATCTTTAACTTTAGATTCATTGATTTCAATAATAATATTTCTGGGATTTAAATTATAAAATCTAACTTGATTAATCAAATAATTTGATCCTGCTACTTCATCTAATATCGATGCATCTAAATTTAAAAATAATACCATATTTTTATTTTGGTTATATATGTTTTTATAAGCTTCCAAGACTTTATCTCTACATATTCTATCTAATTCAAGCGTCACTTTCTCATTATAGGCAGCGTCAAACAAACGAATAGGCATTATATATTCGTTCTCACCTATTCCTCGGATTAATCCTTCGATTCCTACTATTTTTTTTCTGCTTAACGATACAATAGTTTGAAAATGAACTATCAATTTTTTATTCAAAATTATTTTATGAATATCGAATGTTGTTTGTTTTTCCTGCGCATAATTCATAATTACAGCTCCTTTAATTAAAAAAGCCTTCATAATAAACAATCCAATTGAACTGTATATTACAAAGGCTCCGTTGCCTTACATTTAACAAAGATTATTTTTCATTATAAAATAATCTAAATTAAAATACAAGCTATATATTATCGTTATTAATCTTATTTTATATCCGTAATCTAATAAAAAGTACAGATCCTTATAATATCTGTACTTTTTTTCCGCATATTATTTACGGCAAATAACTTTCTCCCATTAAATATCTATCGCACTCTCTTGCCGCTCCGCGACCTTCATGAATCGCCCAAACCACTAAGCTCTGCCCTCTTCTCATATCCCCGGCAGAAAAAACACCCTCTATATTTGTCATGAAGCTGCCATACGGAGCATCTACGTTTGTACGTTTATCACAGGCAATTCCCATTTCATTTATTATTCTTTCTTCAGGACCTGCAAATCCTAACGCCAGTAAAAGCAATTCTGTTTCATGTATTTCTTCACTACCGACTACGTCTGTAGAAACCATCCTTCCGTCACTTTCGGTTTCCCATTCAACTTTCACGGTCTGAACCGCTTTCAGATTACCGTTTCCGTCATCAATCATTTTCTTAACACGTGTTTGAAATTGTCTTGGGTCCTTACCGAAAATCTCTTCTGCTTCCTTTTGGCCGTAATCTTGTTTATAAATTCTCGGAAGTTCCGGCCACGGGTTTTCCTCTGTTCGTTCAACCGGCGGCTTTGGTTTTCTTATAAATTGTTTGATACTTTTACAACCATGTCTAAGCGAGGTTGCAACACAGTCTACCGCAGTATCTCCGCCGCCAATGACAATGACATTTTTATCCTTGGCAGAAATAAAATTATTATCTTCAAAATTTGAATTTAATTGGCTTTTTGTACTTGCTACTAAGAAATCCATTGCATGATACACGCCTTTTAGCTCTCTGCCTTCAACTAAAAGATCCCTGGGTTTTGTTGCTCCACAGCATAAAACAGTAGCATTAAATTCTTCCAGAAGTTGTTTAGCAGGATAATTACCGCCTACTTCTGTATTTACAATAAAAGTTACGCCTTCATCTTCCATTAATTTTATACGTCTATTTACAATATCTTTTTCTAATTTCATGCTTGGGATGCCATACATCAGCAAACCACCCAGTCTATCGTCCCTTTCAAATACGGTTACCGTATGGCCGGCTTTGTTTAACATATCTGCGCATGCCAATCCCGCAGGGCCCGAACCAACCACCGCAACTTTTTTACCTGTACGCTTTTGTGGCGGGCAAGGCTTTATCCAACCTTCACTAAATGCTTTTTCAATAATAGCATATTCATTATCTTTTATAGTTACTTGAGGTTCATTTATACTGAGTGTGCAAGATCCTTCACATAAAGCAGGGCATACCCTTGATGTAAATTCCGGAAAATTATTATTTCTCAGTAACCTTTGCACCGCTTGTTTCCATAAACCTTTGCACATCATATCATTGAATTCAGGAATCAAATTATTTACAGGACATCCGTACTTTTCTCCTACATGACAATACGGTGTACCGCAATCCATACATCTTGCCCCTTGATTTTGCTGTTTATCATCCGGTAAATGCAAGTGAAACTCGTCCCAATCTTTTACTCTTTCTTTTATATCTCTATCAGGCGCCACTTCTCTGTTATATTCCATAAACCCTGTTGGTTTGCCCATAGTCTATATCCTCCGTTTCTATTTATATATGACATTGTTGAAAGCGGTAAGAAGTGCTTCTTCGCCGGTAAGCCCGCTGTCGTAAGCCTCTTGAGTTGCTATCATCATTTTTTTAAACATTTTAGGAATAATTTTAATAAACTTTTGTTTATTTTCAGCCCAATTATCCATAATGGATTTTGCGTAATCACTGCCTGTATATTTGATATGTTTATAGACCATATCTTTTATCTTTTCTTCATCTTTATCCGATAATTTTTCAATCTCTATCATGCCCATATTGCATTTTGTAAGGAAATCGCCATCAGCATCAAGCACATATGCAATTCCGCCAGACATACCAGCAGCAAAATTTCTGCCTGTTTGTCCAAGTACTACAACAGACCCGCCAGTCATATATTCACACCCGTGATCTCCTAGTGATTCGACTACAGCTTCGACTCCGCTGTTTCTTACGCAGAATCTTTCTCCCGCCATACCCCTAATATAAGCTTCTCCTCTTGTTGCTCCGTAAAATGCCACATTTCCAATAATAATATTTTCTTCAGGAATAAATGAGGCGTTTTTTGATGGATACACAATGATTTTACCACCTGAAAGCCCTTTACCAAGGTAATCGTTCGTATCTCCTTCTACTATCATTGTTACACCCTTTGGAACAAATGCTCCAAAGCTTTGCCCGGCAGAGCCATTAAATTTTAGTGTGATAGTATCTTCCGGCAATCCTTCGGAGCCATATTTACGAGAGATTTCACTTCCTAAAATTGTACCGGCAACTCTATTTATATTCCTTATTGGAATTTCAGCCTTTACGGGCTTTTTCGTATCTATTGCTTCTTTACATAAATCCAATAAAACTGTTTTATCAAGTGTTTTTTCTATTTGATGATATTGGTCTATTTGACAATAGGTTCCTACATCTTTCGATACCTCAGGTTTATATAATATGGAAGAAATATCAACATTTTTTGATTTCCAATGCTTTGCAGCCTCATTTAATTCGAGTTTATCGGTTCGTCCGATCATTTCATTGATAGTTCTAAATCCAAGCATCGCCATAATTTCTCTCATTTCCATAGCAATGAAATACATTAAATTTATAACATGTTCAGGTTTTCCTGTGAATTTAGCTCTAAGTTTTGGATTTTGTGTCGCTATCCCGACCGGACAGGTGTCCAGATTGCACACTCTCATCATTACACATCCCATTGCAATTAATGCAACTGTGCAAAATCCATATTCTTCTGCTCCAAGCAATGCCGCTATTGCCACATCTCTGCCGTTCATCATTCTGCCATCAACTTCAACGGTGATACGGCTTCTTAAATTATTCAAGACCAATGTCTGATGCGTTTCCGCAATTCCGAGTTCCCACGGCAGTCCTGTATGACGCATACTGGATTTCGGAGCAGCACCTGTACCACCATCATATCCGCTGATAAGCACAACATCTGCTCTGCCTTTTGCAACACCAGCAGCAACCGTTCCAACACCAACTTCTGATACGAGTTTGACATTGATTTTTGCGTTTTCATTTGCATTTTTCAAGTCATGTATAAGCTCTGCCAAATCTTCTATCGAATAAATATCATGATGTGGGGGGGGTGAAATAAGTTCTACACCTGGTGTTGAATATCTTACTTTTGCTACCCAAGGATACACTTTTTTGCCCGGAAGTTGCCCGCCTTCTCCCGGCTTTGCTCCCTGAGCCATTTTAATTTGTATTTCTTTTGCGTTTACTAAATATTCCCCAGTAACACCAAACCTTCCCGATGCGACTTGCTTTGTTGCGCTAGACATAGAATCACCATTTGGAAGCGGTTTATATCTGTCACTGTCTTCGCCGCCTTCACCGGAATTACTTTTTCCGCCTATTCTGTTCATTGCAATTGTCAGTGTTTCATGTGCCTCTTTACTGATAGCTCCAAATGACATAGCTCCGGATTTAAATCTCTTGCATATTTCTTCTACACTTTCGACTTCATCAATAGGTATAGGATTACAATCCTTAAATTTCATCAAACCACGAATATTATGTTTTTGTGGGTTATCTTCAACAATCGAACGTGAATATTTTCTAAATAATTCATAATCTCCTGTTCTGCATGCCTGCTGAAGCATTGCAACAGTATCGGGATTAAACATATGTTCTTCACCGTTTGTAATCCATCTATACTGCCCACCCGATTCCAGTGTATTTCTATCTACCCCAATACTGTTATAAGCCAAATCGTGTCGCATTTTAATCTCTTGGGCAATTTCAGCCATTCCGATTCCGCCAATCCTTGAGGGTGTTCTTGTAAAATATTTATCAATTATTTCGTCTGATATGCCTATGGCCTCAAATATTTGAGCTCCTTGATAACTTTGTATTGTCGATATACCCATCTTTGAAAGAATTTTTACAATGCCTTTTTTAGATGCTTTGATATAATTATCCTGTGCTGTTTCAGAGGTAAAGTCAACTAACATACCCTGATCAACCATATCGTTAATTGATTCAAAGGCCAAATATGGATTAATTGCAGATGCACCATAACCCAATAATAATGCGAAATGATGTACTTCACGTGCCTCTCCTGTCTCTACGACAATGGATACTTTTGTTCTGTTTTTATTACGTATTAAGTAATGATGTAAAGCAGCGGTTGCAAGTAACGCCGGAATAGGCGCCATAGTGCTGCTTGCGTTTCTATCTGATAAAACGAGAATATTTGCACCCTTGGAAATCGCTTTATCCGCTGATACGAAGAGCTCATCTATAGCTTCATTCAATCCTTTTTCTTTATCTTCTACTCTATAGATTATTGGCAAAATCGCCGTTTGAAAATCTTTAATGTTAATTTCCTTAATTTTTTGCAGCTCTTCGTTTTTTATTATTGGCTGTGCTAATTTAAGCATTTTGCAACTTTCATCTTTAATACTCAAAATATTTCGACTTTCACCAAGCATCGTATATGTAGCTGTTATTATTTCTTCTCTGATTGCGTCAATAGGAGGATTCGTAACTTGCGCAAACAATTGTTTAAAATATGTATATAATAACTGAGGTTTTTTTGAAAGCACGGCAATCGGAACATCGTAACCCATAGCACCTGTCGGTTCTAATACATTTTTTACCATTGGCGCAATAATACTATTTAAATCTTCAAATGTATATCCGAATTGCTTTTGTTTACATATCAAATCATTAACATGCTCATTTTTGGCTTCAGTATCAGGTAAATCATCCAAAGTAATCATGTTTTGATCTATCCATTCGCGATATGGATACTGTTCTGACATTGTAGCTTTTATTTCTTCGTCAGTAATAATCCGGCCTTGTTTTGTATCAATTAACAGCATTCTCCCCGGCTGTAATCTTCCTTTAACAAGAATATTCTGAGGGTCTATATCTAAAACTCCTACTTCAGACGCTGTAATGACCATATTATCCTTCGTTACATAGTAACGTGATGGTCTCAACCCGTTTCTATCTAGTATTGCCCCGACTACGCTTCCATCTGTAAATGCCACAGATGCAGGTCCGTCCCATGGTTCCATTAAGCAACTGTAATATTCATAAAATGCCTTTTTTTCATCGCTCATGGATTCATGATTCGACCATGGTTCAGGGATCATCATCATAGCGGCATGAGGAAGTGAATACCCGCTCAGTGCCAAAAATTCTAAAGTATTATCGAACATAGCCGAGTCACTCCCATCATTATCAATGATGGGAAAAAGCTTTTTAATATCTTCTCCAAATAAATCTGATTGCAGAATTGCTTGTCTTGCTTGCATCCAGTTTACATTGCCACGAAGCGTATTTATTTCACCATTATGTATGATATACCTATACGGATGGGATCGCTCCCAGCTTGGGAATGTGTTTGTGCTGTAACGTGAATGAACAAGTGCTAACGCCGATTCAAAATCTTTATCTGCAAGCTCTTTATAAAAAACATCTACTTGATTTGGAGTCAGCATTCCTTTATATACAATTGTCCTGCATGACAGGCTGGCGAAATAAAAATATTCATCTTCATTCATTGCAATATTTTTTATTTCATTTTCTATTTGTCTTCTTATAACATAAAGTTTTCTTTCAAAAGCCAACTCATCATTTATCAAATCAGATTTGCCTATAAAAACCTGTTTTATAAAAGGCATGTTGGATTTTGCAGTTGTGCCAAGTGTAGACGGGTCAACAGGCAGTTCACGTTCACCCAAAAAAACTTGATCTTCTTGTTGAATTATTTTCTTTATAATTTTTTCGTATTTTTCTCTTATCTCAGCATTATTAGGCATAAACATCATGCCTACGCCGTACTGCCCTGCCGAAGGAAGTTTTATGTTTAATGGTTCACATACTTTCACAAAGAATTTGTGCGGTATTTGAGTTAGCATTCCCGCACCATCACCAGTATTCTCTTCACACCCTACACCGCCTCTATGCGTAAGATTGTCAAGTATTTTAATACCTTGTTCAATAATTTGATGTGATTTATTTCCTTTGATATTAACAATAAAGCCAATCCCGCAGGCATCATGTTCCATTATAGGATCATATAGGCCCTGCTTTCTCGGCATTGTTTTCTTGTAAGTCAAATTTGTCAAGTTTTCATTATTTTTCATATCTTTCCTTACTAAACCTCCTTGGCGTGCTCTGTTGGAAAACTTTTCATTATATTTATAAAAAGAACCAAAAATTTGGCTACAAACATATTATAATTATAAAATTTTTATGAATAAACATTAAGCGATATTATATCACTAATATATTGAATATTCAATAAGAAAGTTAGAAATCAAATCAATTTTATACTTTATAAATTCAAATTATTTTTTCACTTTTATACAAACTATTTACCCATAATGAAAATATATTCATTTACTGATATCCAAAATTTATTTTTTTAATTCATAAACAATATTTTCTATTATTGACTTGATGTTAATTCGGAAATCTATTTATGCAATACTACAAAATATTTTTAATTATAAATTTTTTTCAATAAATATAAATATAATTGACAATTTTTTAAATATTGTTTATGATGTTAACAATTTATATATCGTTATTACTTACTTAAGGCCAATAATTAATTATCTTAAATGTTGATCATCACTATCTTCAGCAAGTTAAAGTAATAATATTTAAACTAACAGCTCCTTAGATGCGCCTTAATAATAAAAATTTAATAACATTAAAAAATAAAGGTATAAAAAATTAAATGGAAACTTTTATTAGAAAATGCATTGAAAGTGACCTGGCTACATTATGTTCGATATCTTATGAGACATATAAAGATACATTTTCAGATCAAAATTCTCAGGAAAATATGTATAAATATCTTAGCAAGGCATTTGGAATTGTAAAAATACGCACGGAATTATTAAACAACGGCTCCAGTTTTTATTTTTTATACGCCGATAAAATCTTAGCGGGCTATTTTAAAATAAATGAACATATTGCTCAAACAGATATGCATGATACTCTCTCTTTAGAATTAGAAAGAATATACTTAAAGAAAGAATTCCAAGGAAAAGGCTTTGGTAAAATTATGCTAGATTATGCTGTTGATATCGCAAAACAAAATCATAAATCTTATATTTGGCTTGGTGTCTGGGAGAAAAATAGGAACGCAATACAATTTTATACTAAAAATGGATTTACCCCATTCGCCACACACCCATTTATTATGGGCAATGAAGAACAAACAGATCTGCTTATGAAAAAGAATTTAAAATAAATCTCTATATAGAAATACAAGGATGCATCATGGATATTCAAAAATATCTTAAAATATTTAAAGAATGTCAAAAAATAAATATACAAAAGGAAATGCTCATCAATAATGTTCGCAAAGGCCGCATATTTGCTTATATTATGATCAGTTTCGATCTTCTTTTAGCGGTTGTTGATATTAGTAGTTCGGTTTTAAAAATAGATGACCGCTTTCATTACAGCAATTATTTAATCGCATATTTAATTTTAATAAGTATTAACATCTTATATTTACTTATATTTTCCCGTATTACATATGCTGATATTGAAAAATTTAATTTTAAAAAAATTAAAAAATTTGAAGCTTTAATAATTATTTATATTACGTTAATAATGTCCTGGGGAAGTGTTATTTCTCTTATGGATCAAAAATTATATGGTCAGCTTATGACATTCATGGTGAACGCTATCTCCTGTTCTGTGATTTATTTGCTGGATAACAAAAAAATTATGATTCCTTATATTATTTCGGTATCAATTCTTTGTATAGGTCTCCCATTTTTTCAGCCTTCAAGCGATGTTTTAGTCGGACATTATGTGAATTTATTTGTTTTTGTAGCTATTTCATGGCTCACATCGAGAATTATTTATATAAGCTATTGCCATGACATCAATAATAAAAAATTATTAAGAGAATCAAAAAAATTGCTCGAAAAAAAAATAATTGAAAATAAACAAATCAATCTCAAGTTAACAATGGCCAACGATCAATTAAAAGAATTAGCATTAGTAGACGAATTAACAGGAATACCTAACCGCAGGAATTTTAGAAATTTTATAGATTTGGCTTTTAGCAGTTATGTCAAAGCAGAGACTACTTTTTCTTTTATGATGATAGATATTGATTTTTTTAAAGAATTCAATGATACATATGGTCATATCGAAGGCGACAAGGTATTGATCGATGTTGCAAATGCAATCAATTCCGTTGTTAAAAATCCTATGGAATTCGTTGCCCGTTGGGGCGGCGAAGAATTTGTATATGCATCTTTTAATATGTCTCAGACATATATTGTAGAGCTTGCCGAAGAGATAAGATTAAAGATATTATCATTGAAAATCTATCATAACGATTCTGTAAATAATTTTCTATCCGTTAGTATTGGCGTGTGTTTTAGAAAAGTTCATGGTATATCTGATGTCAGCTGTATCATTGAACAAGCTGATAAGATGTTATACTCAGCAAAAGAAAGCGGCCGCAATAATGTTCAAATATTTATGAATTAATATTATTACTAAAGTTATACGTTTTTCAAATTTTTTTGCGCTTCATTATTTTATTTCACAAATCTTTAAATATCATATTTGGCTGTGTGAATACAACTAATATAATGATATAATACATTTATCAATTCAAAATAATAATATAGATAAGGAGTGAAACAATGAAAGAAATTCGATTGCATGGGCGCGGCGGACAAGGTGTAGTAAAAGCTTCTCAAATTATAGTAAAAGCTGCAGTCAATGCAGGCAGTTATGGACAATTTATACCTTTCTTTGGCGTAGAAAGAAAAGGATCCCCTGTATTCGGCTTCCTTCGGCTGGACACAAAACCAATTCGTCGAAAAATGCAAGTATATGAACCGGAAATCTTATTGATATTTGATGACACATTAGTGGAATTGTCTTCCACATATGAAGGATTCATTGACGGCGGGGTCATTATAATCAACTCCAAAAAAACAATTTCTGAACTTCATATCCCCAAGCAGGCCAAACAAGTAGCTATCGTCGATGCTACCGGAATATCATTAAAATTATTCGGAAAAAACATTCCCAATACCGCTATGCTGGGTGCCTTTGTTAAAGTAACCGGTCTTGTGGACTGGAATACTTTACTTCAAGAAATTGGCGTAGAGTTTGGAGAATCAAATAAAAATGCGGCAACACAAGGTTATGAGCAAGTTGTAGTCTGCAATGAAATCAACAAATAGGAGGTATAGGAAGAAATATGAAAAATAGAGCACATATAACCCCAGTGGGTAACGAGGGCATGTATATTCTTGATACAGCCAGTTGGAGAACTGAAAAACCGGTTATGGACAAAGATCTTTGCATAGAATGTGGACTTTGTCTAAGTTATTGCCCCGTAAACGCTATTATTTTTAATAAGAATAATAAATATCAAATTACCTATGATTTTTGTAAAGGTTGTGGTATTTGTGCGGTGGAATGTCCTAGAAAAGCAATTACAATGATTGCGGAAGGAGGCGAGAATAATGAGTAAGATCAAAGCAATGACCGGGAACACAACCGCGGCCATTGCCGCTTCACTCTGCCGTCCTGATTTAATAGCGGCGTATCCTATCACCCCTCAATCTTCTGTTGCTGAATATTTGTCTGAATTAGTGCATGACGGTATTTTGGATGCTAATCTTGTTACAACAGAATCCGAACATTCCGTTATGAGTGTTATTCAAGGTGCCGCATGTGCCGGAGCGCGTACCTTTACGGCCACCAGTGCTCAGGGGCTGGCTTTTATGTATGAGCCGTATTTCCAGATGTCTACAATGCGTCTGCCAATGGTTATGGCACTTGTTACCAGAGAAATGATTTCACCATGCACCGTTTGGAGCGGACAGCAAGACGCAATGTCGGTAAGAGACGCAGGTTGGATTCAAGTTTTCGTTGAAAATAATCAGGAAATAATGGATATGATTATCCAAGGCTATATGATAGCAGAGCATGATGATGTGTTGATTCCTGTAAATGTATGCTATGACGGCTTTTATCTCTCTCATTTAGTGGAAGGCGTTGAGATTCCTACGCAGAAAGAAGTGGATGCATTTTTGCCTCCTGTACATTTTAACCATGCTGTTCTGGATCCAGATGATCCAATAGCCGTAGATTCTCTCACAAGCGGAGAAGTATTGATGCGATACCGCAAAACTCACTTAGAAGCTATGGAAAAAGCATTAGATATCATAGAAGAAGTAGATAAAAAGTTCTCTGCTTCTTTTGGCCGATCTTATGGCGGCGCAATTGAGACTTATCAATGTGAGGATGCCGATATTGTTTTAATAACTGTAGGCGGAATGACTGGTACGGCCAGAGATGCTGTTGATATAGCAAGAGCAAACGGCATCAAGGTCGGACTTTTAAAACTTCGTTTTGTGCGACCTTTTCCGGCAAAACGCATAGCAAAAGCTTTATCTGATAAAAAGGGATTTGCTGTAGTCGACAGAAGCGTATGTTTTGGCTGGAGTACAGGTCCTATGTATACAGAAATCAGAGCTGCATTAACCAACGAAAATTGCGATTTTTCTCATTTTTCGGCTATAGGCGGATTAGGGGGCGCAGATATTTCGCTAAAACATATGCTAATTGTTATCGAAAAATTGGAAAAAGAAAAAAACCAACCTGGCCAAAAAGATACACTCTGGCTCACAAAAGAGTTATAAAGGAGGAATGAAAATGAGTTATATTGAAACCATCCGATCATGTGATGATATGGTAACGCCCGGTATGTCTGCCTGTCAGGGATGTGGCGGGGAATTGATTTTAAGAAAAGTTCTGCAAATTGCCGGCAAAAATACGATTGTATGCGTTCCTCCGGGGTGCATGTCCGGCGCTGGTGTCGTTGGCTGGAACTATCAAACAGGAATGAAGATTCCTGTGCATATACCGCTGCTTACCAATACCGCTTCTTTTCTCGCAGGCGTATCTCAAATATACCAGAGAAAAGGAAGAACAGATGTCAACATCATTGCCGTTGCCGGTGATGGCGCTACAGCCGATGGAGGTTTTCAGGCTTTATCGGGCGCTGCCGAACGTAATGAAAAAATGTTGTACGTGTGCTATGATAATGAAGGTTATATGAATACCGGTTTTCAAAGAAGTTCGACAACCACTAAAGGTTCCAGAACTTCGACAACCCCACTTGGAAAAGTAATTAACGGCAAAGAGCAGCACCAAAAATATATGCCTTTGATTTTATCTATGCATCATTTAGACTATTGCGCAACAGCCTCCCCTTCGCATATGGCAGATATGGTATTAAAAATAGAACAAGGCTTAGCAGCCAGTAAGAAAGGTTTTGCATATCTTCACATCTTTTCCCCATGCCCGACCGGTTGGTTATTTGAGCCAAATCAGAGTATTCAAATAGCACGAAAAGCTGTTGCATCTAATATATTTCCTCTTTGGGAAATGAAAGATGGCAAATATAAAATTACATTTGAAAACAAAAAACCAATTCCCGCAGCAGATTTTCTTCATAGTATCGGTAAATTTAAGAAATTATCTGCTGAAGATATTGAAGAAATTCAAAAAGAAGCTGATCGTAGATATAAACTAATAAAAAATCTTGCATTGGCTTAGCCTTTTATTTTTATTTTAACACCCGGCTTTTTATTAATGCCGGGTGTTTTTTATGATGAATAGATCTTTTTTAAAATGCGGTGTCGGGTATATGTCTACAATGTTGAATCTGCACATTATTTTTTGTACGTTCAAGCATTAATTTTATTCGATTTATTTGATTTACTTCACTTGCACCCGGATCATAATCAATTGTTACAATATTGACTTGTGGATATTTTTCTTTAAGCTGCTTAATCATTCCTTTTCCTGTAATATGATTAGGCAAACATGCAAATGGCTGCATACAAATAATATTACCGGCTCCTTCCTTTATTAACTCAACCATTTCTGCTGTTAAAAGCCATCCCTCTCCTGATTGATTATAAAGTGATAAAATATCTTTTACGCTTTCTGCCATCTGATAAATGTTTTTCGGCTCTTTAAATTTTTTGCTGCGTTTTAAAGCAAGACGCATATCATTACGATAATTTTCAATATATTTTATTACGATATTACTCGCTATGCCGTATATTTTTGTTCTTCCAAGATTATGATAATTCATTTCATTTCCATAAGCACTGTATAAAAAGAATTCAAGCAAACCCGGAACCACAATTTCAGCTCCTGCATCTTCAATAAAGTCCACCATATTATTATTGGCGGTAGGATGATATTTTACCAATATTTCCCCAACCAATCCCACACGAGGTTTCTTTTTATCTCTGATTTCTATTTTTTCAAAATCATTGACGATCATTTCTATATTTCGGCGAAATTGATCTCTATTTCCTTGTCGGATATTATTTTTACATCTTTCCATCCATTTTTCATATAACCTATTGACTTGACCAATTGTTTTTTCATAAGGTCTTACTTGAAAAAGCAACTTCATAAGCAGGTCTCCATAAACCATTGACATAATCACTTTGTTTAAAAAAGGCAGTGTGAGTTTAAATCCCGAATTTTTTTCTAATCCGACTGTGTTTGCAGATATCACCGGAATATTTTCAAACCCTGCATCTTTGAGCGCCTTTCTTAAAAGTGCCATATAATTACTTGCTCTGCAAGGCCCCCCTGTCTGAGTTATAATTAGTGCGGTTGTATTTAAATCATATTTACCTGATTTTAATGCGCTGATTAATTGTCCAATAATGATAATAGACGGATAGCAAGAGTCATTATTTACATATTTTAAACCTTCATGAATATCTTTATTATCTACTTGTTTTAAAATCTCAAATCTATATCCCGATGCACGTGCTGCTTCCTGCACCAATTCAAAATGGATAGGCGCCATTTGCGGGGCAAGTATTGTGTATTTTTTTCGCATTTTTCTTGTAAATATTTGCCTTTGATATGAAGATATATTAAGACTGTCTTCATCATAATTTATTTTCTTTTCCCTTATTTCCATTGCCGCTTTAAGCGATCTGAGTCTAATCCTTACGGCTCCCAAATTACTGATTTCATCAATTTTAATCATAGTATGCATTTTCCCTGCACGACTTAGAATTTCATTTGCTTGATCCGACGCAATAGAATCCGGACCACACCCAAATGAATTTAATTGAATCAATTCCAAATTATTTTGTCTCGATACAAATTCAGCAGCCTCATATAATCTGGAATGATACATCCATTGGTCTAATACTCTGAGTGGCCGTTCCAGCCTCCCGAGATGAGCCACAGCATCTTCAGTAAGAACGGCCATCCCTAACGAAGTAAGTAGTTTTGGTATCCCATGATTTATCTCGCCGTCTATATGATATGGTCTTCCTGATAGCACAACGCCTTTGCGGTTATTTTTTTTTAACCACTCTAAGACTTCTTCTCCTCTTTTTTTAATATCATTTTTAGTTCTTAAGTCTTCTTGCCATGCAATTGAGATGGCATATTTTATTTCCTCGTAAGAGACAGAATATTCTTTTAATTCTTCATACATTTTTTTTGTTAATAAATTTTTATTATGATATGGTAAAAAAGGATTATGAAATTTTATTTCATTTTCTTTTAATGTACTCATATTTGTTTTAATTACTTCGGCATATGCGGTCACAATAGGACAATTAAAATAATTGTCTGCTTCTTTTAATTCTGCTCTTTCTTTATAGATACATGGATAAAAAATATGTTTAATGTTTTTCTTTATCAAAGCGACAATATGCCCATGAACCAGTTTCGCCGGATAGCATATCGTATCAGAAGCAATCGTGTCCATTCCTGATTCATAGATTTGCCTACTGGAAAGTGAAGATAATTCTACTCTGAAACCCAGCTCTGTAAAAAATGTAAACCAAAACGGATAATTTTCATACATATTTAAAACGCGTGGAATTCCGATAACGCCTCGTGGAGCATCTTCTTTTCCCAATGGTCGATAATGAAACAACCTGCTGGCCTTGTATTCAAACATATTCGGGACTTTATTTTCTTCTTCCAATCCAATGCCTTTATCACAACGATTGCCCGAAATAAATTTTCTTTTATTCGTAAACGAATTGATAGTCAGCAAGCAATTATTAGTGCATTTCTTACATCTGGCGAGCTTTGTTTGATAAGCAAATTTTTCTAAATTATCTAATGAAATCAAAGAGGTCTGTAAATTTTTATTCCAAGCATTTTTTGCAATCAAAGCTGCACCGTAAGCACCCATCAACCCTGAAATATCAGGCCTTACAACTTCTCTCCCTGTTATTAATTCAAAACATCGCAAAATCGCATCATTTAAAAAAGTGCCTCCCTGAACAATGATATTATCTCCAAGCTCCGCACAGTCTTTTATTTTTATTACTTTATGCAATGCATTTTGAACAACCGAATAACACAACCCGGCAGATATGTCTCCAATGGTCAAACCTTCTTTTTGAGCTTGTTTTACTCTTGAATTCATAAATACCGTGCAGCGCGAACCTAAGTCGGCAGGCGTGGATGCATTTAATCCTTCATTAACAAATCCTTCAATACTCATTCCAAGAGATTTTGCAAAAGTTTCTATGAAGGAGCCGCATCCAGATGAACAGGCTTCGTTTAAAATCACATTGTCAATAACCTTATTTTTTATTTTTATACATTTCATATCTTGACCGCCAATATCTAAAATGAAATCTACATTTGGCATAAACTGCTTCGCAGCTGTGTAGTGTGCAATTGTTTCTACTTGTCCAATATCACAAGAAAAAGCAGCTTTTATCAAATGTTCGCCGTACCCGGTTACCGCAGCATATGCTATTTTGGCATCATTTGGCAAATGATAATAGATTATATGAAGTATTTTTCTTACGGCTTCTATGGGATTTCCTTCATTATTTGTATAATGTGTAAATAAAAGATTATTTTTCTCATCAATTAAAGCAGCTTTACTTGTTGTTGAACCAACATCCAATCCTAAGAAACAATTTCCTTTAAAACAACCTAATTCTTTTCTCTTCACATTATTTTCAGTATGCCTCTTAAGAAAAATCTCATATTCCTCGTCAGTTGAAAATAACGGCGGCAAATGTGGCAGGCTTACATGAAAACAGCATTCTTTAGCTTGTATGAGTGAGATTAATTTTTTTGGAGTGATGATTTCCTTATTTTCTTTAGAGCATAAAGCCGCACCAATGGCAACATAAATTTCAGCATTTTGAGGGATTATCATCTCATCGTCATCTAAATCTAAAGTTTTTTGGAAACGCTTCCTCAATTGAGGCAAAAAATGCAGCGGTCCTCCAAGAAATCCTATTTTTCCTCTTATTGTTTTCCCGCACGCTAATCCGCTGATTGTTTGATTGACGACTGCTTGAAAAATCGATGCGGCAATATCTTCCTTACGCACTCCTTCATTTAATAATGGCTGTATATCAGTTTTTGCAAAAACTCCGCATCTGGATGCTATCGGATAAATAACTTCATAATTCTCAGCAAGCTTGTCTAAGCCTTGTGCATCTGTATTTAAGAGTACTGCCATTTGGTCAATAAACGCTCCGGTTCCTCCCGCACATATGCCATTCATTTTTTGATCAATGCCGTTTTCTAAAAACGTTATTTTTGCGTCTTCCCCGCCAAGCTCTATGATCACTTTAACATCGGGAATAAATCTGTTTGTCGCACGGTATCCGGCATACACTTCCTGGATAAAAGGAAAATTCATTTTTTCTGAGAAAGACAGAGCTCCTGATCCTGTCAAACAAACAGTCATATAAGTATTTTTAAAATCATTATTTAAGTCTTTAAATATTTTTTTTAAAGTTGTGAAAAGGTCTGCATGATGTCTATTGTATCTATGGTAGAGTAAATTATCTCGTTTATCCAACAAGGCTATTTTCACTGTGGTAGATCCAATATCTATCCCGAGATGCAATATATCTTTATCATTGTTTTCTTTCGCAATATTTAAGTCCAGTTTTTTTCACTCCAATCTTATAGCAACTAATTTATTTGTTATTTGAATGTTCATAAAAATAACAAAAATATTTATACCTGTATTTGTAAGTGTTAATAGTATTTGAATATTGCTTGAAAAATATAAGAATTTTTTCCATTTTTTAGTAAAAACTTTTAATTAATAGAAAAATTTAGTATTATATCAATAATTAAATATTGCTCATTTCAATACATGAATTTTATATGTATTATGAAATGAATCTGATAACGTTCTCTCAAGGTCGGTTTTCTACCAAATTATTGACTTTTAATTAAAGTGGGAGTATGATTATTAAGGTTTTTATCAATATTTTAAATACTTATTCGTCATATTTTTGGAGGTTAACATGAATTTAACATCAATATCTGTATTGGGAATAATAACAGGTATTATTGCTTTGGTTGCGGCATTATTATTCGCTAAAAACGTACTTAAAAGAAATCCCGGCAATAATAAAATGCAAGAAATTTCCAAAGCGATACAAGAAGGCGCGATGGCTTATTTAAAGAGACAATATAGAACTCTCCTTCCCTTTGCCGTTGTTGTCTTCATCATACTGTTTTTTATAAGGGGCTGGCAGAGTGCTGTTGCATTTATTGTCGGTGCGGTAGCTTCCGCAGTTGCCGGTTATGTTGGTATGAGCATCACAACGAGAGCAAACAGTCGTACTACAGAAGCTGCACGTACCAGTTTAAACAGTGCTCTTGGTATTGCCTTTAGAGGCGGCGCAGTTATGGGATTTTCTGTTGCTGGATTAGGTCTGTTGGGTGTTGCTGCTTTATTTTTAATATTTGGGGACGCAGAGACCATTAACTCTTTTGCTTTCGGTGCAAGCGCAATTGCATTGTTCGCTCGTGTTGGTGGTGGTATATACACCAAAGCTGCAGATGTTGGTGCGGATCTTGTTGGGAAAGTAGAAGCTGGAATTCCTGAAGATGACCCAAGAAATCCTGCTGTTATCGCAGATAACGTTGGTGATAATGTCGGCGACACTGCCGGTATGGGTGCAGACTTGTTTGAATCGTATGCGGCAACAACCATCGCTGGTTTATTGATTGGATACTCGGTGTTTAAAGGTCATGGTGTTGGAGAATATCTTTTCATCTTGATCGGCATCGTTGGCTTAATCGCTTCTATCCTTTCAAGCTTCCTTGTTAGAACCGGTGAAAAAGCCAATCCACAAATGGCTTTGAATAAAGGTCTTTGGGGAACAAATATTCTCACAGCGATTGGTTCATTTGCCGTTGTGCATCTTGTACTCCCGGCTTCCTACGATACGGGAAGCGTTATCATTACCCCCAATAAAGTTTTCATATGTATTTTATGCGGTTTAATGGTTAATATTTTGATCGGCTTGATTACGGAATATTATACTTCTAACAATAAAAAACCCGCGCAAGCAATTGCCAAAGCTTCTCTTACAGGAGCAGGAACAAATATTATTTCCGGTCTGGCAGTCGGGCTTAAAAGCACTGCGCTACCCATCCTGACATTCTGCGCTTCTACATTAATTTCTTTCTATTTTGCAGGTGTATACGGTATTGCAATTGCAGCTATGGCTATGCTTTCCACTGCCGGTATTATTGTTGCTATTGATTCATTTGGTCCTGTTGCTGATAATGCAGGCGGTATTGCTGAGATGGCCGGTCTCGATCCAGAGGTAAGGGAAACAACGGACAAACTGGATTCTGTAGGCAATACCACAGCTGCCGTTGCTAAAGGATTTGCTATCGGCTCCGCTGCGCTTACAGCCTTGGTGCTTTTTAACGCTTACTCAGAACTGGCCGGTTTGGACAGTATTAATATTCTTGTTCCAACAACTATTGTCGGTTTGTTTATCGGCGCAGCCTTGCCTTTCTTATTCTCTGCATTTGCAATGGAAGCAGTAGGCAAAGCAGCTTTTACAATGATTGAGGAAGTTCGTCGTCAATTCAGAGAAATCACCGGACTATTAGAGGGTGATCCAAATGCAAAAGCTGATTATGCAAGCTGTGTAGATATTGCTACAAAATCTGCTATCAGGCAAATGATCGTACCGGGATTACTCGCAGTTGGAACTCCTGTTCTGGTCGGACTTTTGCTCGGCAAAAACGCACTGGGCGGCATGCTTGCGGGCGGCACGGTTGCCGGTGTTCTTATGGCAATTTTTATGTCTAATGCCGGTGGTGCATGGGATAATGCAAAAAAATTCATTGAAGCAGGTCATTTCGGCGGCAAAGGCACAGATGCTCATGCTGCCGCAGTTACGGGTGACACTGTAGGAGATCCTTTCAAAGATACTTCAGGTCCGTCTTTAAATGCGCTTATCAAGGTTATGGGTACTATTTCTTTAATCATAGCTCCATTCCTGCATTAATTAATCTGATATCCAAGCTTCGGATGACGATATGTCCGGAGCTTTTTTTATATTATATTTTGTGACAATACAGATTCGTTTATATAAATACATCATAAAAAATAAACAACTGGATATATTAAGTAAAAAAATAAGGAGAATTTTATGTCTGACAATATATCTACGTATCAAAACGAGAAAGCAGCAACGCCGCAAAGCTTTCCTGCCCAGCACCAAAACAACCAGCCCGGTTCTCAAAAACAAATGTTTCCCCATCCTATTACAAACAATAATGCATATAAAAGCGCTGGAAAATTAAAAGATCGAACCGCTATTATCACAGGTGGTGACAGCGGAATCGGTCAGGCTATAGCAATTGCTTTTGCAAAAGAAGGTGCTGATATCCTTATTGCTTATCTTAATCAAGATCAAGATGCCAAAGATACTGTTAAATCTGTGACGAGCTTCGGCCGTCGCTGCGTGACAATTCAATGTGATTTATCACAACAAGAATCTGCCGATCAGGTAATAACAAAAACGATGCAAGAATTTGGAGCCATTGATATTTTAGTCAATAATATCGCAGTGCAATATCCTCAGAATGAAATAACAAATATATCTAAACAGCAATTAAGCAACACTTTTTCCACAAATATTTACAGCTACTTTTATATGACAGACGCTGTTATGCCTTATTTAAAATCCGGCAGTTGCATTATAAATACAACATCTGTTACAGCATATCAAGGCAGCCCGACGCTCATTGATTATTCTTCGACAAAAGGGGCCATTGTGTCCTTTACAAGGTCTCTTGCTCTATCATTGGCTCCAAAAGGAATCCGTGTCAACGCCGTTGCGCCCGGCCCTGTTTGGACTCCACTTATTCCATCTAGTTTCGACGAACAGAAAGTGGCAAACTTTGGCAAAGATGTACCATTGGGGCGTGCCGCTCAACCATTTGAAATTGCTCCGACTTATGTATATCTTGCCTGTGATGATTCTGCATATGTCACCGGGCAGGTACTTCATGTAAACGGCGGCACCATAACCGAATCTTAACAAAAAACAACACTTATACAAGTGTTGTTTTTTGTTTTTTCCCTATACTTATGTCCCGGCTGTTAATATGCTATCTGTTGATTCATTATTAAAATATTCATTTAATTTTATCGGTCCTTCAAGTACATCTTTCCCAATATATAAAGAAGCATCCTCCCTTACCTTATAACACCATTTCACAAGTGATATTTCTCCGTTTTTGATTTCAATAGCGGTAATACATCGCGGATGCACGCAACTTCCGTCATTAAAATATAACTCTTCCCCTACCCGCGGCATAACCGCTCTGTGTGTATGTCCTGCAATAATCATTTGATTATGTATGTATGACCAAGAAATAAGGTTTCTTTCAACTTGTTTTCTTTTTTTATTGTTTTTAGCCGCACTTGTCGGATTATTAACCCCTACAAGCTCAAGCGGTCTCCATAAGTAACGCACTAAAAATCTGCTTAATTTCCATAACCTACTGTTCATATAATCTGCTTGATGACCGTGGAATAAAAATATTTTTTTATTCGTCTCGGCATATTTTAATAATATACTTTCAAATATTTTTATGTTTGGAAATAAAGCAGCATAATCTTTTTGATGCACATCATAATAACTGCTCAAATAGCGTTGAGCATATTTATCCTTTTTCTTAACCATGTCATGATTTCCATAAATAAAAAAGAGCCGGTTGTCATGATAAAGCTGTGATAACAACCAATAGATATTCGCATACATTTCTATTATGTCAGAGATTTTTTTATTTTCCCATAATTCTTCCCCGTCACCCAGCTCAATGTATGTGTATTTATGCTTTTCGTAATATGTAAGAGCCACAAAATAGATGTTCTGATTTTTACTGAAATTATCCGCAAGGCTCCCATCTCCTCTGTGGCAATCACTCATAATTACTAATTTTGAAAGGTCGTCAAAATAAACCTCGCATGCTTGACGGTATGCTTTTGAGATTTGCTTTAATGCGTAAAACACATTAACCTCCAATCTGTCATTGCTTCTACAAGCTAGTTAACGAATACTATCCTATATAGTCTTCAATCAGATCATAACCTTTAAAGATTTGTTCTGATCTGCCCATATGCAAAATCAAATTATATATTTCAGGCGAATACGCCTTTACCGCGTTAAGCTTATCGGGCATATTCGTATATTCTTTTGTTATATCAAGATATTGTTCGCATAATATTTGATTTTTTGTTTGCATGACCCATTCCATTGATTCTGTCCTCGAAAGAGGTTGCTCTGAATACGGTTTATCAAAAACAAACCACACTGTATTATTTTTCACTCTGAGTTCATAATCTTTATATCCTTTATCTTTAAGTGCTTCAACAAAAATTGCACACATTAAGCTGTCTTTTAATGTAATTTTAATATTCATACTTAATTCATAGGTTTCCGAGAATTCCCCAAGTCTAAACCCCGTTAACCACCAATGTTTTCCTTCTCTTTCAAAAAGAATATTTTTATTTTTAAATAAGCTATAAGATATTTCAAGCTGTTCTTCATCTTCTGCCGCTCTAAAGAATTTTCCATTGAAAATGCCCGGAATATTCAAATTCAATCCTCTGGAATTATATACACCCACTTCACATCCGGTTGTTATGCCATATTGTCCTTTCCAAAATTCGATCAACCAGTCTTTGTCATCATATTCAAAATAAATCGGTTCACAATCTACTATCATACTTAAAGGCGCCGATGCTTCATCGTATAATTGGCAATATCCGTATTTTTTTTGCCACGGTTCCAATGTAGAATAAAATATATCCTGTTGTTCGTCATACAAATATCCTGCTTGCTCAATAGATGACATTAAAGATAAATTATTACTGTTATATCGTATTCTATTAATTATTATAATAACGAATGTCAGTAACGCCGCCGCTAATATCAGTGTTAAATAATTATTTACAAAATGTACAGTTGCTAAACTTATACCATTCATAAAAAATTCGCTGTACATATAACTAACTCCCTTTATATAAATCTAATCCATAATATTCTTCTATTGCAGAATTTGTTAATCAAACTAATAAAAATATTGACTATTTATTGAACAAATTACGTTAATAAAAGATTTGATGATTCTTATTAGATTCATAAAAAAAAATAATTAAATTTTATATTTTTAAATTATCCATATATCTTCTTGACATTTGATTTTAAAATACTATATGATTAAAAAGAATATTCATCTTAAACAAGGAAACCTACGTATATGCTGTCAGATATTCTAATCATACTTATCGTTTTACTCATTCCTCGTGTAATGATATTAATGTCAAATAAATTTAAACTTTTTAACTTATTGGGCCCTGTATTCTTATGTTATTCTGAAGGTTTTTTATTAAGCTTTTTTGTTTAGTGATGCTTCCCTTGCCATAAATATATCCGAAGTTCTAGTCCTTGTAGCAATTCCTCTAATATTATTCAGCTCAGATTTTTTAAGTATAAAAAAATTGACCAAGCCAATTTTAATTTCTTTCTTACTGATATTAATATCCGTATTTATAATGTCGACGATTGGTTTTGCATTATTTCATAACAATATAAATGATGCAGACAAAGTCAGTGGCATGCTTGTTGGATTATATACCGGTGGCACTCCAAACTTGATGGCAATCGGCATCGCACTTGGCATCAATTCATCATTGCAAATACTGTCGATCTTATTATAGGAGGTCTATATTTTTTCTTACTGATTTCAATAATGCCAAAATTTGTTCAAAGGTTTTTACCGAATGTGGATTATGAGAAACTAATTGATGATCGTTTAGCTCACTATTTAAAAACCGAATTTGTTCCGGCTAAACAACCCTTCTCACTTTCAAATATTATAAAGAATTTTCCAATCATATTACTCGGTATTGCATGCTTAGGCTTATCCGTTATTTTTTCATTATGTTTTTTTAATGAACTGAATACAATCACAATTATGATCGGGGTCACCAGCCTAGCCTTGGCATCGCTCTGTCTTTTATTACAAAGATTCGCAGGGCACCAAATTCATTTGCGATTGGGCAATACTTAATTTACATGTTTTCTCTGGCAATCGGTTTATCATTTGATTTGTCTCACATAAACGAAGAAATCATCACTCTGTTATTATTTTTCTGTGTTGTACAGTTTGGCTCTGTTGTGCTGCATATGTTATTATCAAAATTTTTTCAGATTGATGGCAAAATTACTCTGATTACTTCAACTGCAGGTATTGATGGTCCTGCGTTTATTATCCCCGTTGCAAATGCTCTGAAAACACGAGAAATTATCCTTCCAGGTTTAATTGCGGAATACTGGGGTATGCCATTGGCAACTATTTAGGGATTGCTACAGCAATATTTTTAAATATATTTATTTAAAATAAAAATACTGATTATATATAATCAGTATTTTTATTGTTATTCCTTATTTTTTAGTTCTATCTTTTAAAAAGATTCTTTCATATTCTTCTTTTCCTAAATGTCGCGCGTCACAAAACGGTTTATTTTCTGATTGCCCGCATCTACAAAGAGTAACTCTGTTTCTTATTTCATATAAAGCTCCGTCAGCGGATTCGATTTTTATATTCCCCTTTACATATATCGGCCCTACAACCCCTTTTTCTTTATCATATAATATATCAATCGATGGCTCCAGTTTATCTTCATGCACTTCTCCATTTTTTTCAACAGCAACTATTCTTCCTGCAGGACACTCACTGGCCCCTCTGATAGCTTCTCTTTTATTCTCAGGGTTGTCTGATTGCTTAGTAAGATTCCATGCATGTCCATTTTCTCTGTGACAAAAACGGGCAAGTGCGCATCTGCCATCATCTAACAAATCCAAACCGGGACCTTTTACCGTTCTGACCAATCTGTCCTCAAACTTTTCCCTTGATGCCGTTTCGGTGCCATCAAATTTGATATGTTCATGCGTTCCGTCACAAAAAGGAGGATTTTTAGATTTGCCGCATCTGCATAGGGAATAGACTTCTGCTTGCGGCAAAGCTCTACCTTCTTCATATTCATAATGTTTTCCGTTAGGGACAATATTTTTTTCTGATAAAGGAATATTTCCGGAAACAATATATGGACCATCTTTAATTATTTTAATCTTTTGTTCAGACATATAAATTCCTCCTTGTAAAATATCTTATTTATATTTTACACTTTATTTATTTAAATACAATATTATAGATATTAAATTAAAATTAAACATCATTGACAATATTTATAAATAAATGATATAATATTGATATCAATATTATATCATTTTATGATAGGAGTATAAAATAATATGAAGAAAAAACAACTTCTGGAAGAAGAAATTAATGCAAAATCTTTAAATGGAATGACTATTTTTATTACCAATTTCGCCTTAATGATTATTGCTATCATCGTCTTTACCATAGGAATTGCTTTTATTGACACAAAGAATCATATGGCCGGCGGAATATTCTTGACGATCATCGGAGCTTTATATCTATTTATCTTAGGCCCCATCATATTTATCGGCTTAAAGATTTTAAAACCCAATGAAGCACTTGTTCTTACTCTTTTTGGTGAATACTATGGAACGTTAAAAGGTCCTGGTTTCTTTTTTGTGAATCCTTTTGTATCAGCTGTAAATTTTACAATTCCCTCTACACCCGCTCATATGTCTTTAGAAACATCACAGTATGAAAAAAAATCTTCAGAAAATCGAAAAATAAATTACTACAAAAAAATATCTTTAAAAACATTAACATTAAACAATGAAAAACAAAAAGTAAATGATGAACTTGGCAATCCCATCATTATTGGAATTGTTGTTATCTGGAAAGTCACCAACACTGCCAAAGCTGCTTTTAACGTGGACAATTATATAGAATACCTTTCAATTCAGTGTGATTCTGCCCTGAGAGATGTTGTGCGTACATATCCATATGATGTTTCCATCATAAATTGTGATGAGAGTGATAAAAATGAAAAATCATTGCGCGGAAGCAGTAAAGAAGTAGCAGCAAAACTTAAGAGTGATATTCAATCTCGTGTTGAAATTGCAGGACTTGAGATACTCGAATCCAGAATTACGCATCTTGCGTATGCACCCGAAATTGCTGCTGTAATGCTCCAAAGGCAACAAGCTTCCGCTATTATTGATGCACGGCAAATGATTGTAGAAGGCGCTGTTGGAATGGTTGATATGGCCCTTAAAAAACTTAACGAAAATGATATAGTTCAACTCGATGACGAACGAAAAGCAGCAATGGTAAGCAATTTACTTGTTGTGTTGTGCGGCAACAAAGATGCACAACCGATCGTAAATAGCGGCTCATTATATTAATTCAACCGAAGGAAAAGTGAATGTCAAACAGAGATAGAGAAAAAAAACAAATATTGCTACGGCTGTCTTCCTCGCTCTGGCAAGAATTAGCCGCTTGGGCAGAAGACGATTTTCGTTCAATCAACGGGCAGATTGAATATCTATTGCATGAATGCGTTAAGCAACGAAAACATAGTAGAAATAATAACTAAAAAAGCCCCGATCGGGGCTTTTTTATTTAGATAAACAAGTTCACGTTTGATTCTTCGGCATCACCAAGATATGTGCCCACTCCTGCAAAATCGACCCCGTCTATTAGTTCATCTTTTGTTATTCCCATAATATCCATTGACATTGTACAAGCAATGATTTTTACTCCGTTATCCAATGCGTTTTTAATTAAATCTTCCAAAGAATGCACATTTTTTTCTCTCATTATTTTTTTCATCATTGCCGTTCCCATGCCACCCATATTTAATTTTGAAATTTTTAATTTATTTACTCCTCTGGGCATCATGAAGCCAAACATTTTTTCCATAAAGGATTTTTTGATATGTTGTTTTTCCGTTTTTCTCAAAACATTGAGTCCCCAGAATGTGAAGAACATTGTTACTTGTCTGCCCATTGAAGCTGCTCCGTTAGCTATAATAAACGAGGCCAATACCTTATCTAAATCACCGCTGAATACAATAATTGTTTTTCCATCCGGAATTTCTGCCAGTGTTTTCTTTTCGTCATCAAGCATTTGCATGGCTCCTGTTCCCTTTTGTACGTAAGCTACTATTTGATTTTTTTGTTTTTCCGCTTTTAGCAAAGTGTTCCCTGTTTTTTTGGTCCATGCATCAATATCACGAGCAAATCCGAAATCGGAGGCGATTACTTGCACAATATCACCATCATCCAAATCTTTCATTGCGCTGTATACTTTCATGATCGGACCCGGACATTGCATTCCACTGCAATCTAACACGATTTTTGCTTTAACATTATTTATATCTACTTCCTGACTTTTAGCTGTTACCGGTTCCGTTTTTAAAGTATTATCCATCAAAGTTTCATAATTAATAGATTTATACATGCTGCTTCCACCCGGATAAACTTTCACTTTATCAAATCCGCTTTGCATTAAAATTCTTGCACCATTGTATGATCTAACGCCTATAGCGCAATATACGATTATGAGCTTATTTTTATCAAGTTCTGATAATCTGCTTCTTAATTGTCCGAGCGGAATGTGCACGGAATTATTGATGCTAAACACCATTCGTTCAGCATCTTCACCAACATCAAGCACAATATAATCTTCGCCGCCTGTATATTTGCCGTTCTTATCAATTTCATTATAATTAACAAAATTTACTTTTCCGGTTAAAACATTTTCTGCAACAAATCCAAGCATATTCACAGGATCTTTTGCCGATGAATACGGAGGTGCATATGCAAGTTCTAATTTCTTTAATGAATAAATATCTCCTTCCAAGCGAATTGTGGAAGCGATTGTATCAATACGTTTATCTACCCCGTCTTGTCCTACTATTTGAGCTCCAAAGATCTTTCCTGTTTTATCAAAGATTAATTTTAACTGCATAGGTGTCGCTCCTGGATAATATCCTCCATGAGATTTTTGATTTATAATAATTGTGTAATAATCTTCATTATATTTCTTGCCCCATCTTTGAAGCATTTTCTCATTAACCCCGGTTGCACCTACTGTTAAGTCAAATATCTTGGCTACCGATGTCCCTTGTGTTCCTTCGTATTTTTCCAACTCTCTATTTTCGCTTACAATATTATTTGCGCAAATTCTTGCTTGCTTATTTGCAGGCCCCGCAAGGGGAATCATTGCTCTTCCTTTGGCAATAAACTCATCTATTTCCACCACGTCACCAACGGCATAAATATTGGCATCTGATGTCTGCATATATTCATCAACCACAATGCCGCCTCTTTCATTGAGGGTCAGACCTGCATTTCTGGCCAATTCGCTATTTGCTCGCACCCCGATTGAAAGAATGATCATTTCGGTTTCAACTACTGCACCACTCTGTAAATGTATTAAAATTTTTCCATCGGCAGGTTCAAATTTCTTTACACCGTCTCCTAATTTCAATTTTACTCTGTTCATAGCCATATTTTCCTGTACTATTTGCGCCATCTCATAATCTATCGGAGCCATTACTTGATTGAGCATTTCTATAACAGTAACTTCTATACCTGCCAAATGAAGATTTTCAGACATTTCCAACCCAATGAATCCACCACCTATGACCGCTGCACTTTGCGGTTTTTTCTCTTCGATATATGCTTTTATTTTATCGGTATCCGGTATGGTCCACAAAGTAAAAATTCCTTCTTGATTTATTCCTTCAATCGGAGGCTTGATCGGAGAAGAACCGGTTGAAATTACCAAAGTATCATACGTTTCTTCATATTCTTCGCCTTTTTGAATATTCTTCACTTTAACTGTTTTATTTTCCTTATCAATCGAAAGCACTTCATTTTCCGTTCTTACATCTATGTTAAAATTATTGATAATCTTTTCTGGGTTTTGAACAAGAAGGGCTTCTCTGTCTTTAATGACGTCGCCAATATAATAAGGCAATCCACAGTTTGCATATGAAATGTATTTCCCACGTTCAAATAATATAATCTGCGCCTCTTCATCTAGCCTTCTAAGTCTTGTAGCAGTACTCGCTCCACCAGCAACTCCGCCTATAATTAGTACTTTTTTACTCATTTTTTTATCCTCCTGATAATAAATTACTTTGTAATAATTGACTGTATAATTTGTTCTACTTCTTTATTTGAGATACTGTAATAAATTTCTGTTCCTTCTCTTTGACCTGATATAATACCCGCTGATTTTAGTTTCGATAAATGCTGGGAAACAGTTGATTGCGAAACTTCTATGCAGCATTGAATATCGGTAACTTTTATTTTTTTGTTTTTAAAAAGAATTGCTAATATGCAAAGCCGTACCGGATGTGAGATTGCTTTAAACAACTCTGCTTTTTTCGTTAACATTTCTTTCATTTCTTTTTTATTATCTAAATCCATATTCTGTTTCCTTATATATTATTATATTAAAATATTATAATATAATAATATTTTTGTCAATATTTATTTTTTGCGAAATGATTAATTTTATTCAAATAATATAATATTTTCTTGAATGATGTCGTATATTTTTGTTACAATAAAAATAAGGTAAATTTATAAAAATTTATTGTGTTTTGATCATTTTAATTGTATGATAGATGCTAACTAAAAAAAGGATGTGATGTTAGGGTTGAATAAAAAGCTGACATTGTATGGCTTTAACAACCTCACAAAAACTCTTAGCTTCAACATTTATGATGTTTGCTATGCAAAAAGTGAGCGTGAGCAACGAGATTATATTGCATATATTGATGAACAATATAATTCCGAGAGACTTACTAAAATTTTATGTGATGTAACAGAAATGATAGGAGCTCATATTTTAAATATTTCAAAACAAGACTATGAGCCACAAGGCGCCTCTGTAAATATACTTATAGCCGAAGGCTCTTTATTTGCCGAACATATTGACGAATCATGCAACCAAGGCAAATACTCCATTAATAAAAATAATACTGTTCATGCTCATTTAGATAAAAGTCATGTAACTGTTCACACATTCCCGGAATATCATCCGGATAATTCTATATCAACATTTCGTGTTGATATAGATGTTTCTACATGCGGAGAAGTATCTCCTTTAAATACTTTAGATTATCTTATAGGCAGTTTTGATTCTGATATTATAACCATTGATTACAGGGTCCGAGGATTCACAAGGGATGTAGAAGGAAAAAAATTTTTCATAGACCACAACATTACATCCATTCAAGATTATATCGATACCAAAACATTAACGAAATATGACGCAATAGACGTCAATGTTTATCAATCAAATATATTCCATACAAAATTATTAATAAAAGAAATCGAGTTACAAAATTATTTGTTTAATAAAGATGTATATGAGCTTCCGCCAAAACAGAGACTGGAAATCACCGATAATCTCAGAAGAGAAATGATCGAAATCTTTAGCGGTATGAATATTTATTGATAGGAACGATGAACATGGCAAAAATTACGCAAAATAATGCCCCTTTGTTTGAAGCATTAAACGAACATAGGCTTAATAGAATTGTACATTTTGATGTACCTGGACATAAAAGTGGAAAAGGTAACAGAGAATTAACAGAATTTCTCGGAGAAAACTATCTCAAAGCAGATGTCAATTCTATGAAACCGCTGGACAATCTTTGTCATCCCGTCTCCGTTATTAAAGAAGCCCAAGATCTTGCAGCAGCAGCATTCGGATCTTGCGAAACTTTTTTTATGGTCAACGGCACAACGTCTGCAGTGCAGGCAATGATTATGTCATGCTGTAAACCGGGTGACAAAATTATTATGCCACGCAATGTGCATAGAAGCGCAATCAATACACTTGTTGTATGCGGTGCTGTTCCCGTTTATATCAATCCGGGAATTCATAAAAAACTGGGTATTCCATTAGGCATGTCGGTATCAGATATTAAAGATGCTATTATGCAGCATCCTGATGCAAAAGCAATTTTTGTGAATAATCCTACTTATTACGGAGCATGTTCAAACTTAGAAAAAATTGTGTCTCTTGCGCATGAGCATAACATGAAAGTATTAGTAGACGAGGCGCACGGCACTCACTTTTATTTCGGTGACAACATGCCGATATCCGCCATGAAAGCTGACGCTGATATGTCAGCGGTAAGCATGCATAAAACAGGCGGCTCTCTTACACAAAGCTCTATTCTTTTATGCGGTAAAGATATAAACGCAGATTACGTAAGACAAATAATCAACTTGTTACAGACCACAAGCAGTTCCTATCTCCTTCTTTCGTCACTGGATATCGCGAGAAGACATTTGAGCACTCATGGTAAAGAGATTTTTAAAAAGACAATCGAATCGGCTGATTATGCTCGTAATGAAATTAATCAATTAGGCGGTTATTACGCTTTTTCAAAAGAATTGATAGATCATGACTATGTATTTGATTTCGATACCACAAAATTATCAATATATACAAGAGATATCGGTCTTGCCGGTATTGAAGTCTACGACATTTTACGCGATGAGTTTGGCATACAAATAGAATTCGGAGATATTGGCAACATACTCGCCATTATCTCTGCCGGAGATAGAAAACAAGATATTGAACGGCTTATTTCAGCTTTGTTTGAAATTAAAAGATTATACAAAAAAAACGCCGCCGGGTTAATCGATCATGAATATATAAACCCTCGGGTTGCAATTACGCCTCAAAAAGCGTTTTATTCTAATAAAAAATCTGTTCTTATTCAGAAAAGCATAGGAAAGATATGCGCCGAATTTGTTATGAGTTACCCGCCAGGCATTCCAATATTATCTCCCGGAGAAATCATAACGGAAGAAATTCTGAACTATATATTATATGCAAAAGAAAAAAATTGTCTGTTGACAGGCACCCAAGATATGACTCTTGAACGTATTTTTGTAGTGGAGGATATGTAATGGAACTATGGTACAGCGAGCAGCACACAGATAATGTGCGTTTTTCAATAAAAATAAATAAACAAATTATAAGTACGCAGAGTGATTTTCAGCGAATTGATATATATGATTCATTTGAATTCGGCAAAATCCTGGTGCTGGACGGCTATCTTATGATTACAGAAAAAGATGAATTTATCTATCATGAAATGATTGTGCATGTTCCGATGGCTGTCAATCCATTCATTAAAAATATACTTGTTATCGGAGCGGGAGACGGCGGCGCCGTACGCGAGTTGACACGTTATAATACAGTTGAGAATATTGATATGGTTGAAATTGATAGAGCAGTTGTAGATGCATGCAAAGAACATATACCTCAAACATCCTGCAAATTAACAGACGAAAGGGTAAATTTATTTTTTGAAGACGGCTTAAAATATGTTCGTTATAAACAAGAAGAATATGATTTGATTATTGTTGATTCCACTGATCCCTTCGGCCCCGGCGAAGGACTTTTCACAAAAGAGTTTTACGGGAATTGTTTTAACGCATTAAAAGACAACGGTATATTAGTTAACCAGCATGAAAGCCCTTATTACGCCAACGACGCACGCGCTATGCAAAAGGCACACAAACAAATTAAGTCTGTTTTCCCTATCAGCAAGGTCTACCAAGCACATATTCCTACTTACCCTTCGGGACATTGGATGTTTGGTTTTGCCTCTAAATATTTTGATCCTATAGAGCACTTAAAAGAAAATATATGGAATACATTAAATTTAAAAACAAAATATTACAATACTGCTTTGCATAAAGGCTCTTTCGCTATTCCAAACTATGTAAAGGAGTTATTAAATCATGTTTAACAAATATGAGAAAACTTTCATAGGATGCAATGAAAATTATAACGATTGTAAAATCGTTTTGTTTGGTGCCCCTTTTGACAGCACTGCTTCCTATCGTCCAGGCTCTAGATTTGCCAGCGCGGTGATTAGAAACGAAAGTTATAGCATAGAGACATATAGTCCTTATTTAGACCGTGATTTGACAGATATTGCCGTATATGACAGCGGTGATTTGGAGCTTCCTTTCGGAAATCCGAAAAATGCATTGCATATTATTGAAGATTTTACTGAAAAAATATTATCCGATGATAAGCTCCCATTGATGATCGGCGGCGAACATCTCATAACGCTAGGCGCCGTGCGTGCCTGTTATAAAAAGTATCCCGACCTTCATATCATTCATTTTGACGCACACACAGACTTACGAGATGAATATTTGGGAGAAAAATTATCTCATGCAACAGTTATGAGGCGTTGCTGGGAAATTTTAGGCGACCATAAAATATTCCAATTCGGCATTAGAAGCGGTACCCGGGAAGAGTTTTTTTGGGCTAGAAAGCACGTAATATTAAATAAATTTAATTTTAATAATTTAGAAACTGTATTAAATATACTTTTATCAAAGCCAATCTATTTAAGTATTGATCTGGATGTTTTAGACCCTGCTGTATTTCCGGGCACGGGTACTCCGGAAGCCGGCGGAGTATCATTCGACCATTTATTGGATACAATTATGCAAATTTCAAAATTAAATATCATTGGTGTCGATGTCAATGAATTATCGCCAATATATGATCAAAGCGGAATATCAACTTCTCTTGCATGTAAGTTACTACGTGAAATTTTATTAAATATATATAAATAAATTTGAAGGAGTAAGAAAAAATGGGAAAAGCATTAATCATTGGAGCTGGCGGCGTAGCCAGTGTTGTAGTCCACAAATGTTGTCAACATCCTGAAGTATTTGAAGAAATTTGTATTGCCAGCAGAACATTATCAAAATGCGATGCACTCAAGGTAAAACTTGATGGAGGAAAGACAAAAATTTCGACTGCTCAAGTAGATGCCGATCATACAGATGAAGTGATTGATTTAATTAACAATTTCAAACCTGATATTGTAATCAATGTTGCATTGCCTTACCAAGATTTAACTATTATGGATGCTTGCCTCGCAACAAAAGTTGATTATGTCGACACCGCAAATTACGAACCTTTAGATACGGCAAAATTTGAATATAAATGGCAGTGGGCGTATAGAGATAAATTTAAAGAAGCCGGCATCACGGCTCTTTTAGGCAGCGGATTCGATCCCGGCGTTACCGGTGTGTTTTCGGCCTATGCCCAGAAACATTATTTTGATGAAATTCATACAATCGATATTTTGGATGCCAATGCCGGAGATCATGGATATCCTTTCGCAACCAACTTTAATCCCGAAATCAATATCCGTGAAATAACTGCAAACGGCAGTTATTATGATAATGGTAAATTCATAGAAACCGAACCTCTATCTATAAAAACAACGTATGATTTCCCGCAAATAGGAACTAAAGATATTTATCTTCTTCATCATGAAGAACTCGAATCTTTGGCTCTAAACATTAAAGGAATTAAAAAAATAAGATTTTGGATGACATTTTCAGAAAAATACCTTACTCATTTGAAAGTTCTTGAAAATGTGGGGATGACATCTATTGAACCGATAGATTTTGAAGGTCAAAAGATTGTTCCTCTTCAATTTTTAAAAGCAGTGCTGCCAGATCCCGCTTCACTGGGTCCACGCACAAAAGGAAAAACAAATATTGGATGTATTTTCCAGGGGAAAAAAGATGGCAAGCCGCTGAAATATTATGTATATAATGTTTGTGATCACCAAGATGCTTATGCCGAGGTTGGTTCCCAGGCAATTTCTTATACAACAGGTGTGCCGGCAATGATAGGTGCTATGATGATCATGAGCGGAAAATGGAAAAAACCAGGTGTCTTTAATATTGAAGAATTCGATCCGGATCCGTTTATGGATGCCTTGAATCGATTTGGCCTGCCATGGCACGAAACTTTCTCTCCACAATTATTAGAGATGCATAAGTCATGAATAAAACGAACATTGATTTTGATGCTATACCAACTACTCCTTGCTATATCGTTGACGAAACATTGCTCGTAGAAAATCTTCAAATATTGAAAAACGTTATGCAGCATACAGGATGCAAGATTCTTTTAGCGCAAAAAGCTTTTTCCATGTTTTCTCTCTATCCTCTTATAAGCAGTTATTTGTGTGGAACTGCTGCCAGTTCTTTATTTGAAGCAAAACTTGGCCGGGAAAAGTTTGGAAAAGAAGTTCATATATTTTCTCCGGCCTATGTGGAAAATGAGTTTGACGAGATTTTATCCGTATGCGATCATATTATCTTCAATTCATTTTCTCAATGGAATAAATTCAAACAAAAAATAAAACATCATGATTGCTCGAATGTGCAGTGTGGCATTCGCATAAATCCTGAATATTCTGAAATCAAAACAGATATCTATAATCCTTGTTATCAATATTCAAGGCTCGGAGTCACGCTTGAAAATTTCAAAGAAGATGAATTCGACGGAATTGACGGCATTCATTTTCATACAATGTGCGAACAAAATTCTGATGTATTGCTTCGTACAATCCAGGCCATAGATAAAAAATTCGGAAAATATATTGCTAAAATAAAGTGGATAAATTTTGGAGGCGGCCAGCATATAACAAATCCTTTTTATGATATATCGACTTTAATAGAATGTATCCTGTTTTTTAAAAATAAATATGGTGTTGACGTTTATTTGGAACCCGGAGAAGCCGTTGTCCTCAATACCGGCTTTTTAGTTTCCAGTATTATAGATATTGTATACAATAAAATGAATATTTGCATTCTGGATACATCGGCAGCTTGCCATATGCCCGATGTTCTTGAAATGCCTTACAGGCCAAATATCATGAATGCGGCTGCTCCCGGCTCTTTACCCTATACTTATAGACTAGGCGGGCCTACCTGTCTTGCAGGTGATGTCATTGGAGATTATTCTTTTAACAGCCCGTTAATGATCGGCGATAAATTAATATTTTGCGATATGGCACATTATAGTATGGTAAAAAATAATACTTTTAATGGTATCAATCTGCCTGCAATTGCTTCTTATAATAAAGCAACAGGAATAAAAATAATAAAAGAATTTAACTATGATGACTTTAAATCCAGGTTATCATAAGGTTCATCTTACATTTTATTTTCAGCTATATATGCCAATCCCACGGCGCCCTCTCCCGTATATGTTCCCACGACGCTGCCGATATTTGAAGTAAGAATATGAATGCCTTTAAAATATGGGGCGAAATAATTCATGCATTCCGTTAGCGCTTCAGGCGAGTTGGCATGCCCGAAATAGGCTGGGTATTCATAATTTATACCATCTTTTAATATCCTATTAAGCATAAAACGAAAAGCCATTTTTTTGCCTCTTGCTTTACCTATCATTTGTACTTTCCCATTTGTTACCGTTACGATCGGACGAATGCCGAGCATATTCCCAACGATAGCTGTTCCCGCGGATATTCTGCCTCCGAGTTTAAGATACTTAAGGCTATTCACTAGAGCAATGAGTTTAATATGGCTTATAATATCCTTTATCTTTTTAGTGATTTGCTTTGCAGATAAACCTAGATCGCGTAATTTTACGGCTTCTTCGACTAAAAGAGCCAATGCTAAAGTGACATTATATGAATCTATTATATGAATATCCTTTGAAGAGACCATCTCTTTTGCGGTTATTGCCGATTGATATGTTCCACTTAGATGCGACGATATGAATATAGCTACAATTTCATCCCCTGCATCTATATATTTTTGAAACAAAACAGATAATTCATAAGGATTGATCTGTGAAGTCGTTGGCAGTTGAGCTGCCACAGATAATTTTTCATAAAATTCCTTATTGGTAATATCAATACCGTCTCTGTAGACATCTGTTCCAAAGTTTACGCGCAACGGCATAACATCAATCCCTAATTCTTTTTGTCTTTGTTTTGATATATCACTTGTACTGTCGGTTATTATACGAATCATAGATACTCCGTAAACATATAATATTTTTGATATTTAAATCATGTTTTTGCACAAAACGTTATTTAGTATATAATTATATATTCAAATTGTCAAATTAAATACACTTTGTTAAAGCATGCTTTAACTTGCAATTATTATGTGAATTAAAGTATAATATATTAATTCACAAAACAACTAGTAGGAAGGTTTATGATAAATTTTAATAAAATACGCATTGAAGATAGAACATGGATGAAGCCCTTAATTGCCAAGGCAGATATGGAAGGTTGTCATCAAAATTTTACTAATTTATTTTCTTGGTCCGAAATAAACAATTATGTTGCAGCACATATCAATAATTATGCGGTTATTAAAGCAGATCATCCATGTGGTGATCCATACTATTTATTTCCGGCCGGAGATGGTAATATCAAAGAAGTGATTGACTTCATGATTCAGGATGCTGTAGACCGCGGTCATTGTTTTAAGTTCGCCGGATTATCAGAACAAAATATTTCAATTTTAGAAAATCTTTACCCAAATAAGTTTGTCTATGAAGAAAATAGAGACATTTATGATTATGTATATTTACTTGATAAGCTTGTAACTCTATCAGGCAAAAAATTGCACGCAAAGCGTAATCATATCAATTTTTTCAAAGACCATTTTAATTGGAAATTCGAATTAATATGCCCGGAAAACTTATCTGAATGCTGGGATATGAATGTGCAGTGGTGTATTAAAAACGGGTGTGATGAGGATAATCATCTATCGGAAGAATATTGCGCTGTCAAACGTTCATTTGATAATTTTAATGCTCTTGAATTAGAAGGGGGCTTAATTAAAATTGACGATGAGATAGTCGCTTATACCATGGGAGAAAAATTAAATTCCGATACCTATGTCATTCATATAGAAAAAGCATTTAGCGATATTCGCGGAGCGTATCAGATGATTAACCGTGAATATGCCGAAAGAATACAAAAAAAATATCCTGAAATTATTTATGTTAATCGCGAAGAAGATATGGGTTATGAAGGACTTCGAAAAGCAAAATCTTCATATTATCCCATTAAAATGACTAAAAAAGATACTGCTTATTATACTTCATTAAAATAAAAAATTATAATGAGGAATAAAATGGCTGAGATAAGATTTGCAAAAAGCGATGAAATCAATCAATTAAAAGAATTGTGGAAAATCTGTTTTGGTGACGAAGATAGTTATATTGATTTTTATTACAAGCACAGATTTAAAAAAGAAGAAACTTTATTGTTGCTTGAGAATAATCAAATAGCTTCGATGCTTACGATGATGCCTCTTGTATTTTCCTTGCCAAATAATCAAATATATAAATCCACAATGCTTTATGCAATTGCAACGCATCCTAATCATCGCGGTAAAAACTTGGCAACACAGCTTATTGCCCAAAGCAATAAATATATAAAAGTTAATGATGGGCATCTATCTGTTTTGGTTCCCGCTACCAAGCCACTATTTGAATTCTATTATAATCAGGATTACAAAGATGGTTTTTATATACGTGAAACCTTGTTAACTTATGCGGCAATTCAGTTTCTTTCATTTGGAACATCAGAAAAATGCAGTATTATATCAGCCCACGCAAGTAAATATAATTACGTAAGAAATAAAATATTATACGGCAAAATTTTTATAAACTATTCTGATGAAGATATAGCCTATCAAAAAAAATTATGCCAGCAAACAAACGCAGACATCTATTTATTAAATTTTCAGCATATTCAAGGTTGCGCTATTATTGAAAGGTTATCTGCTGAGAAAGTATTTATTAAAGAACTTCTTCTCGATGAGAAATACCTGAATACCGCACTCAAACAAATCAGCGCTTTATTTCATGCGGAAGAATATATTTTAAGGACACCATCCTTTTCAGGTTTAAATTTAGGCGGCAGTACACGGCCTTTTGCCGTATTTAAGGCTTTAACGTACATTCCTTTCGATTTTCCGATCAATCAAGAAGGTTATTTGGGCCTTGCTTTTGATTGATATAGAGTAATAAAAAAGGAGATTTGTTATCTCCTTTTATTTCTATTCGTTTAAATTTCTTACCGATTGCCTTATGACTATATCGTGTGGAATCACCATACTATCATTGGCATTTAATTCGCTGCTCCCACTCTTTATTTTCTTTATCAACAAACTGGCACAAACCGCTCCAACATCATACATCGGATACGCAACAGTTGTGATTTGCGGTTTTATCCATTCCGATAACCAATAATCATTAAAGCCTAGAACACTTATATCCAAAGGCACTTTTAATCCTCTTGCTTCTATACATCGTATTGCTCCAAGTGCGATTTCATCATTTGCAGTAATAATAGCTGTTGGCAGTTGCTTGCTGCTTAATATTTGTTCCATTGCTTCGTAACCGTCAATTGCGTTGTGTTCAGAAAATCTTTTGCCTGCACTTTCAATACACCATTCTTCTTTTGTATTAAGTCCAAATTCTTCAACAGCCGTTTTAAAACCATCAATTCTATCTTCACAGACTTTATATTGATCTTGTTTCATCATAATATAGCCAACATCTACATGGCCATTTTCGTATAAATATTTCGTTGCATCATATCCGGCTTTCGTATTATCAATGCTAACATTCGTGAATTTTTTTTCATCATCAGAAATGGCTCCCAAAACGATGGGGATACTCGCTGTTTCAAGTTTTTCCGCAAAACTTCTGGTAATTCTCCTGCTGATAATTAAGATGCCATCACACTGTTTTTGAAGAAGCACTTTTAAATAGCTATCCTCTTTTACTTGTTCCGCATCTGTATTTGCAAGAATAACATTATATCCACTCATCCAGCATGCATCTGTAGCGCCACGAGATATTGTTGTATGCTGCGGTCTTGTGATATCATCTAGGATAATACCTATTGTATTGGTCTTTCTGATCTTCAAACTTCTTGCAACTTCATTTGGTTCATATCCTAATTCTTCAATTGCCAAAAGCACTCTTTGTTTTGTGTCTTCACTTACAAGCGGAATATTGTTTACCACTCTTGAAACTGTCGCAACTGAAACACTTGCCGCTTTGGCTACATCTTGAATTGTCACTGCCATATTATAGTCCTCCTAACTTTGATAAAACAAAATTGATATTACTGCAAAAGTATTGTATTCCGCATGAATGATTATTCCTGCCATTAAGCCTTTCTTTTCGTAAATATAACATAAAACCAAACCTAGCATAAAAAAAGATAAGGCTCCGGCTATATTAGCATGTAGCAATGAGAATAATACCGCGGAAAGTATGGATGATATATATCTATTTACTTTAAACTTATTTTTAAATAGTTTATCGTAAAAGAAATATCTAAAACAAAATTCTTCAACTATTGGCGCAAAAATTATAATAATTGCTGAAAGATATAAAAACCAACCAGGCGTGCTGTTTACTAATTGATTAATAATTTCTTGGTTTTCTATAGAAATGCCCAGCTTGTTGAGTATATACAAATATCCAATATTGGCTAAGGTAAAGACTATTTTAATACCTATCACAACAGCCGTCAGTAAAACTATATCATTTAGAGTAATTCTTTTATACAGCTTATCATTACGGCATTCAATAAATCCTTTTTTATGCAATGCAAATAAAATAACCAGATTAAATGCTAAGAAAATATAAGCTATAAAATTAACTAAAATTATCGATAGCATAATATAAATAATTTTAGTTAATAATTTTGCATTTTGTAATACATGAAGCGTAGTAAATGCTATTGGTATATATAAAATTAATAATGCTATTAATGATAAAATGTCATTCATTCATATTATATCAATCTCTATATATTTATAAAATATAATTTATCCATTATAATAAATAATATTTACTATATTATATATAAAAAAAACATAAATTGCGAATAAAATTTTAAAAAGACGGCTTATTTCCGTCTTTTTAAACCTTATTTTATATTATTTTAAACAAATTCTTTTAAAATAGCCGGTAATTTAGCACATTTCCATTCAGCCAATGAACAAATCGCAAGTCTGAGTCCTTTAGGCATTGGAGCAACAAATGTCTTTTTCTCGTATAAAGCTTCTGTAATTTCCATGCTCTTCTCACACGGAATACTGATAAAAAATCCACTTTGATACGGGCTGCATTTTAAGCCTACCTTTTTAGCTTCATTTAAAAATGCCTGTGCTCTGCTTTGCACCAACGCTACATGTTTATCTCTTTCGGCTTCAAATTGTTTTCGGATATCCAAATTATTATACACTTTAACGAATGCATGCTGCGGCGCACGAACACATCCGGTATATGTTCCTCTGGTAGAAAAAGTCACTGCAGCTTTTGTTTCCAATGCAATTTCTTTTGAACCAGAAAGTGAAATCAGAGAGGCTGTTCTTAATCCGTAAGCTGTTGCAGTTTTAGAAAGACTGTACGAAAATAATGACAGCACATTATTCGGCATCGGTTTGTATGCTCTAATAAAATCTCTTCCTTTGTCTCCTGCGAAATCAATATAGGCCACGTCAAAGAGCAAAACGATTTTTTTATCCGGATATTTTTTGGCTAGTTTTTCCACCGATTCATAAATCTCGCTCGCTTCTTCTTTTGTCGGTGTATAACCAGTAGGATTATGCGCAGGAAAGTTCAAAATCGCGATAACGCAATCTTGTTTTTTAAAAAGTTCTTCGATATTGCGTTCAAGCGAAGCTACATCAAACTTATTATCGTCAGTAAACATGTTGAAATTTTTCATGACTCTTTTGTTTTCATAAGCGATTTGATTATATGGAGTCCAATTCCAGTCTGTTACCAAAATTTCATCTCCATCATCCGCATAATTCCATAAAACATGTTTGATCGCCGCCGTTCCACCCATAACAGCAACTGCCTGCGTATATCCCTGTGGTTCCACCTCAGCAAAACATGCCTTTATTGAAGCATCGAGAAATTCAGGTTCACCTGGCATCGCAGCATAATCTGCAAAAATTACATTGGGAAGCCCTTTTAATACATCATAAAAAACATTGTTAATCAGCAAATTCCCATTATCATCGGTGAGCGCACCAATGGAAGCGTTATAAACATTATCGCTACCATATTTTAACGTTGCTTCCCTTGCCATTCCGGCAATTTTGAAAATAATATCTGCAGATAACTCACCTACAGCATGATCATTAATCATTCTATTCTTGTCCATACATCTTCTCCGTTTTTCTACATACTCAACCAGCTTAACCTATAGTATAACTTATGCCTTGTCTGCACATTTTTTTACAGCATTCATTACAGCTGCTGTAAATCTGTCATTTTCCAGCGAAGCCACTGCTTCTATCGTTGTGCCTGCCGGCGAACACACCTTATCTCTTAACTGTGCCGGATGCATGTCGCTTTCAAGAGCCATCTTCGCAGAACCCAAAACTACTTGAGAGGCTATTTCATAAGCAACAGCAGCAGGCAGGCCTTCACGGATACCGCCTAAAGCTAACGCTTCTATAAACATAAACACGTAAGCAGGAGCTGATCCGCTAATAGCTGTTACCGCCGACATGTATGTTTCATTTAAAACCACTACCCTACCTATTTGCGCAAATAAATCTGATATAATGTTTATTTTATCTCTTAAATCAGCATTATTTGCAATGACAAACATTCCCTCTCCCACTGATCCTAAAATATTAGGCATCATTCGAATAACTTTATTATACCCCAAATATTTTATGATTTCAGCCGTTTCCACTCCGGCTGCGACACTTAAAATAATTTTATTGTTAAAATCACAGCCTTTTATTTCATCTAACACTTTGAAAATAATATTTGGTTTCACTGCTAATATTACAAGATCACTTTCTTGTATTACAATCGAGTTACTTTCGAATGATTTTATTTTATATTTTTCACAGATAAACTTTTTTTGTTCCAGTGGATCATTGCTGTAAAATCCAATATCGTCTCCACTAACAACATTATTGCGTATAAATCCTTCAATGACTGAAGTCGCAAGATTCCCTGAACCTATAAATCCAATTTTCATTTCAAACTCCAATAATATAATTCTTATAAATATACCACACCCATTTAAAATAAACAATACTGGCCAACTAAATTCATCACAAAATTTCTACTTCATTTTTTATATTTTTTGTTATAATAATTTCCTTGTTATCTGTAATAAATATCGCATCAATGCCATCTAACTGCTCTATTAAATTTTTCCCTTCTTCTATTCCCATTACAAAAATCCCGGTAGATAAAATATCCGCAACCGTTGCATTATCACAGATTATGCTTACCTGACTCAATCCGTTTTGCGCAGGCATTCCTGTTGCAGGATCTAAAATATGATGATATCTTTTTCCGTCTATGCCAATAAAATACCTTTCATACGTACCCGATGATACAAATGCATCCCTGTTGCTTTGCACAACGGCCAAGTAGCTTCCCCGGTCATCGAATGGAGACTGGATTCCTACTTTATAATTTATTCCCCTATAACTTTCCCCTATTAATATGATATTCCCGCCAAAATCAATGATAGCACTTTTTATACCTTTTGAAATTAAAAAAATTTTTGTCATTTCGCTGATATATCCTTTGGCAACCGCTCCTAAATCTATAATTATTCCTTTTTCTTTTAATTTTACAGAGCAACTGTCTTTATCTATCAATATATTCTCATAGCCTGTATTTTGTTTTGCTTTTTCAATTTTCGAAGCACTCGGAATATACTCCTTTCCTGAATTAATATCCCATAAATCGATCAGGGATCCAAGTGTTATATCAAATGCACCATCTGTCAGTTCGCAATAGTAAAGACATTGCTCAAGCAACTCAAGCGTACGCGAGTCTACTTTTACATAGTCACTGCCTGCCATCATATTGATTTTATTAATATCACTTGTTTCTACATATCTGCTCAGTAAATCTTCTAATTCATCAACATAATCAAAAGCATCATCAAGAATTGCTTCATCTGCTTCTTTATCGTAAATGCTGATACTTATAAATGTATCCATATAAAACCCGGTTTTTACCAAAACAGGTTGTTTAGAAATTTCAGAATTACAAGATGTAAAATTTATAAAAATAAATATAATTAATGAGATACAAATTATTTTTTTCACTGATTTTTTCCCTTATAAATGCTTATAGCTCATTATATCTTTAATCAATTAAAAATCAATATAAAACATTTGCTCTAATTATATATTGACATTAATAAAACTTCGTGTTATTTTTAACATTGAAAATTAAATATATTTAGGGGAGCCTTTAGGCTGAGAGTATGTTGTATCAACTTATACCCTTTGAACCTGATTTGGATAATGCCAACGTAGGGATTACACATTTATGAATTTGCATTTATTTTTATGGGATATGTTTTCTGTTGGCATATCCCATTTAATTTATATTATTTAGGAGAGACGTATGGACAGTAACAATAAAACAACAGTTTTATCAAACGGACTTTTGTGGTTTGGCGCCAGTATTTCGATTGCCGAAATACTGACGGGTACATTATTTGCATCATTAGGCCTAACAAAAGGCATAGCAGCGATAATCATAGGGCATGTAATCGGCTGTGTTTTACTTTATTTGGCAGGATTTATTGGAGGGAAGACACAAAAAACCTCTATGGAAACCATCGGCATATCTTTTGGAAACAAGGGAAATATATTCTTTGCAATACTGAATGTGCTGCAATTACTTGGTTGGACCGCTGTTATGATTATCAGTAGCGCTCGAGCCATTGGCGCCATTGCCAATGATTCTCTGCATTTAAACAGCAATACATTATGGTGCATTTTAATTGCCATCTTCATTATTATTTGGATTTTAGCAGGATTGAAAAAATTAGAAAAAATTAATATTTTTGCAATTGGCGGATTGTTTATCATGACAATCATATTAAGTATGGTTGTGTTTAAAGGTGGAACATCTGCCGTAAATATTTTTGACAATGGCATAAGCTTTGGAACAGCAGTCGAACTTTCTGTCGCAATGCCTCTATCTTGGCTTCCTCTTATTTCGGATTATACTAAAAATGCCATCAAACCGAAAGCTTCTACTTTAAGCAGTACACTACTATATTTTTTGGGAAGTTGCTGGATGTATATCATAGGTCTTGGTGCCGCCTTGTTTACGGGCCAGGAAGATATTTCACTCATTATGCTTTCTGCCGGGCTTGGTACAGTTGGTATCATCATTGTATTGCTTTCAACTGTAACTACAACATATTTAGATGTTTATTCTGCCGGCATCAGCTATTTGAGTATTTCTAAAAAGTTCTCGGGAAAAATAGTTTCAATTGTTGTATGCCTACTTGGAACTGTTATCGCAATTTTTACACCCATTGAACAATATCAAAATTTCTTATATTTCATTGGTTCGGTTTTTGCCCCGATGATAGCAATTCTTGTAACTGATTATTATATATTAAAAAAAGACTATTCCGCAAAAGCTTTTAACGTTACAAATATTATTTTATGGATTGTTGGTTTTATCATTTATCGTTTATTTATGTCAGTTGATACGATTATAGGCAGTACGATCCCAGTTATGATTATTATCGTAATTTTATGTATTTTAGTAGATAGAGGTAAAAAAATATGTTTAAAGAAATCTTAGAAAATGTAAATAAAAGAAATCCCTTAGTACATTGCATCACAAATTACGTAACCGTAAACGATGTTGCAAATGTTATTTTAGCTTCGGGCGCTTCTCCGATCATGGCCGATGACCTTAACGAAGTTGAAGAAATCACTTCCATATGCACATCACTCGTCATTAATATCGGCACATTAAACCAGCGAAGTATTCAAGCTATGTTGCTCGCAGGCAAAAAAGCAGACAGACTAAAACATTCCATTGTTTTAGACCCTGTCGGTGCCGGTGCATCAGCACTCCGCACTGATACCGCATTTGATTTGCTTAAAAATATTCATTTCACGGTCATTAGAGGAAACAGTTCGGAAATCAAAACAATTTCAAAAAGAAGTTCAACCACGAAGGGCGTTGATGCGAGTAGTAGCGACGCTATTACAGTACAAAATTTAAAGAAAAATGTTCTTTTTGCTAAAACATTGAGCAAAGATACAGGATCAATTATAGCGATAACTGGAGCAATAGATATTATCGCCGATGATAAAAATGCCTATATCATTCGAAATGGCCATCCATTAATGTCCAAAGTAACAGGCACGGGATGCATGCTGAGCGGATTAATCGCAGCATTCGCAGGGGCTAACCCTGATGATATATTAAAAGCAACAGCCGCCGCTGTATGCACGATGGGACTGAGCGGAGAAATTGCATATAATAAAATAAAACAGATTGAAGCAGGGACTTCAAGTTATAGAACATTTATCATAGATGCTATCAGTAATATGACATATGACACACTTAAAGGAGGTGCGAAAATTGAAATTATCTAGGGAGTCTTTACTTTTATATGCCGTCACAGACCGTTCTTGGCTGAATGGCAAATCACTTTATGACCAGGTTGAAGAATCAATTCTGGGCGGAGTTACTTTTCTTCAGTTAAGAGAAAAAGAATTAAATAACGATGAATTTTTAAAGGAAGCTGTAGAAATTAAAACACTGACCGATAAACACAATATCCCATTCGTTATTAATGACAATATCTATGTCGCGTTACAATGCAATGCTGACGGGGTCCACATTGGCCAAACCGATATGGAAGCCGGACAAGTACGCACCCTTATCGGAGAAGATAAAATCATCGGTGTTTCCGTGCAAACGGTCCAGCAAGCCATTGAGGCCGAAAAAAAAGGAGCAGACTATTTAGGCGTCGGTGCCATGTTTTCAACTTCTACAAAACACGACGCAAGCTTGGTGACTTTTGAAGACTTAAGAAATATCTGTAACAGTGTATCCATCCCGGTCGTAGCTATTGGCGGTATTAATGAGACAAACCTATCTATGTTAAAAGGCACAAACATCGACGGTGCTGCCATTGTTTCTGCGATCTATTCCAAAAAGAATATTCGCAAAGCTTCACAAGAATTACATTCTATTTTAAAACAAATCATTAAATAAGACAGGCTGGAGGCATGATCATGAAATCAGTTCTCACAATTGCCGGTTCGGATTGCAGTGGCGGAGCCGGAATACAAGCAGACATAAAAACAATCACAGCCCACAAATTATACGCCATGAGTGTCATTACTGCTCTAACAGCTCAAAACACACTGGGTGTAAGTGCTATTTATGATATCGACCCCGAATTTATCACTCAACAGTTTGATGCGATTTTTACCGATATTTATCCGGATGCTATTAAAATAGGAATGGTTTCCAATGCAAAGGTGATCCGTATCATCGCCGATAAGCTAAGAGAATACAAAGCAACGAATATAGTTTTAGATCCTGTCATGGTCTCTACAAGCGGAAGTAAATTGTTAAGCGAAGATGCATTGAATATTTTGATATATGAGCTTATGCCTCTGGCTGATATTATTACGCCAAATCTTGCGGAAACGGAATGTTTATGCGGATTCAGAATTGTTTCTTCTGAGGATATGATACTGGCTGCAAAAAAAATAGCAAACACCTATCGCGGTTCTATATTAATCAAAGGCGGACATTTTCATGATAACGCCAATGATTTACTTTTTACCAATGATCATAACACACAGTGGTTATATTCTCCGCGTATCAATAATGAAAATACACATGGTACAGGCTGCACACTTTCTTCTGCGATTGCATGTAATCTTGCAATGGGGTATGATGTTTACTGTAGCATAGCAAATGCCAAAGAGTATATTTCAGGTGCGCTAAAGGCAGGTCTAAACCTCGGCAAAGGAAAAGGCCCGCTGAATCATTGCTATAACATCAAATTATAATGCTCTTGCGTTTTTTCCACTTTATAATGATTGCCTTTGAGATATTTTTATGATATATTCATTTCCCAGAGGTAGTGTTTTTATGAAAAAAGGCGATAAAATTGTTATTATTATAATTGCCCTCTTAGCCGTGTTTTTGTTTGGATTTAAAAATTTGTTAGATAATGATAGCACTAAAGTGGCGGTTATTTCTATCAATGGCGAGATCTATAAAACGCTTCAAATGAATAATGACCAGCAAATAACCATCTTCACTGAGTATGGCTATAATATTGTACAAATAAAAAATGGGCAAGCAAGTGTCATTGAAGCAGATTGCCCGGATAAAATATGTGTTCATGCAAAGGCCGCTGAAGATATCGGCGATGTTATTGTATGCATTCCCCATCGTTTTGTACTTACAATCGAAAAGGCGAATCCTTGATGAATACAAGAAAATTACTCACTACCGCCTTGTTGGTTTCCTTTGCTTTGATTTTGAGTTTTATAGAAACATTTATCCCTGTTCTTTCTATTCCAGGAGCAAAATTGGGTCTTGCAAATATCGCTACTCTTTTGGCTCTTTATATGTTTGATTTTAAGACTTCAATTATTGTGGTGTTGCTTCGTATTATGCTCGCCGCTTTTATGTTTACTCATTTTACTGCATTAATATATTCACTAAGCGGCGGTATAATAAGTTTTTTAATAATGTATTTTTTGATAAAATTCGCCCAAGATAAATTGAGTATCATTGGTGTAAGTATTATTGGAGCAATTTTTCATAACATTGCTCAGTTAATTGTTGCCGTATTCATTTTAAATTCTATCAATATACTCTTGCTTACTCCCTACCTTATGTTTTTAGGAATTATAACTGGTATTTTTACGGGTATATCTTCTAAATATTTATTAAAATATTCATCCAAAATCATAAGTAAATGAGTTAATTAAGATTATTTTTTTGTTTTTGCATTAAACATTAATGCAACAAGATATCCAAAGACGATGGCTGCTGTTATTCCTCCTGCTGTTCCAAACAATCCGCCTGTAAACACACCTATAAACCCTTCGGTAACCACAGCTTCTTTTGTTCCTTTCATTAAAGCATATCCAAATCCTGTTAAAGGAACAGTAGCTCCGCTATATCCGATTTCAACTAATTTTTCATAAATTCCAACAGCCGATAATAAAACACCCGATACAATATATAAAACTAGTATATTTGCTGATTTTAAAGTCGTTTTATTTAATAAAATTTGAGCGATTACACATAGTATCCCCCCGACCACAAATGTAGATAAATAGATTTTCAGCATTATTTCACCTCCACACAAAACGCATGAGCAACTGCGGGTATACTCTCTCCTTGTTGTGAACTGGTCGTGGATAACAAAGCTCCCGTAGGCACACATAATAGTCTCTTTATTTTTCTATTGCATAGTAATTTATAAAAATAGCTGCAAAACACGGTTGCAAAGCATCCCGCCCCACTTCCACCGGAATATACATGTTGTGCTTTTGTATCATATATTAAAGCACCGCAATCACAATGTTGATTCTTTATATCAATATTATTTTTGTTTAATAAAGATATTAAAATGTCGCTTCCATAAGTAGCTAAATCACCTGTAATAATATAATCAAAATAACTGCTGTCAACATTATTATCTTCAAAATGTGTTATGATTGAGTCGGCAGCCGCCGGAGCCATAGCTGCTCCCATATTATCTACGTCTGTTACACCGTAATCCGATATTTTCCCAACAGTGATACTTTTAATTACTATGCCGTTGCTATCAAGATCGTTTGTACTAAGTAATGCCGCTCCGGCGCCTGTTACTGTCCACTGCGCCCAATCCGGCCTCTGTACTCCTAACTCGAGTGGCGTTCTATATTGACGTTCCGCACTTGAAAAATGTGAACTTGTAGAAATCATTGCACTGTTCATCCCGCTTTCAATACATATCGAAGCTGCTTGAATCGCTTCTCCGAAAGATGCACATGCTGTGTAGACTCCCCAATAAGGCAGATTTAATTGTCTGGCTGTAAATGCTGTAGTAATAATTTGATTAAGAAGATCTCCTCCTATATAAATATCCGGGTTGATATAATTTGTTTTCAAAATTTCTTGAGCAGCAGTGAGACTCATATGTTGCTCTGCGCATTCATAGCTGTTTTTGCCGCATAAATCATCCGAAAACACTTTATGAAAATAATTTTTTAAAGGTCCCTCATTTTCTTTCGGCCCTACCACACTGTACGTATCAGTAATAAAAATATCTTTTTCAAATTGATATGTTTGCTTGCCTTTTTTTATCATAAGGCAATCACTACCCGATAAATGTAATAAATAAGTCCGCAAATCGTTGATGTCATCAATCCATATACGATTACCGGTCCTGCTATGACAAAAATTTTCGCCGAAGTGCCGAAAACCAATCCTTCTTTCTTAAATTCCATAGCCGGAGAAATAACAGAATTGGCAAATCCTGTAATAGGCACTACACTTCCCGCTCCCGCAAATTTTCCAATATCGTCATATACACCAAGGCCTGTCAATATCGCTGCAATAAAAACAAGTATAATAGATGTATATGCACTTGCATCTATTTCATTTATTCCTGCTATTTTTACTAAAATATCATTGATCCCCTGCCCAATCGTACAAATCAATCCACCTACCAAAAATGCCTTACTGCAATTTCTGAACAGCTTTGCTTTGGGCTTTTTTTGTTCATATAAAGTTTTATATTCTTCCTTACTCATTTTCTTCATTAAAACAGCTCCTTGAAATATAATTTTAAAAAGAAAAATAATGCACCTATAGTTTTTCCGATTATCAAACTATTTATAACCGTTCTTTCATTGTTTTTTAGCTTAAATTTTTTTGTTATTATGGGAATAATATTTAATACTTCGGTAAGTGCACCTGCGAGCATTCCAATAAAAATTCCATATAAGATTCCTGCCAAAACTGAAAATATATCTGCTAAATAAAATCTTATATCCAAAGAATAGATAATTGTTGATGTGATGCATCCCAAAAGAACACTGTTCTGCCAGCGATATGTATATGCCCTGTTTTTTAATGACAAATTTAATCTTGGGATAATATCCAGCGCAACAAATAAAGATGAAATCGTTATTCCACCAGCTGCACCTGCGCATAATAAAAATATTATCAAAATAATCGCCTTCATATTACTTACTGATTCACCTTCTTAATTTGTACTTTTATTGTTCTTGCTTTCTGTTTTTACATAATCTTCCATGGTTTTTGTATAGCTCGAAATTTCTATTTTAAGAGGTGAAGGCATTTGTATTTTTTTATTTCTTTTATTCTTTGCTATAAAATTAAAAAATACGTAAACTCCTACACCGACGCCAATTGAATACGGAATCGCAGTAATATATGGTATCGTTACTTCTTTTCCTGTTAAGATTTTATTTATATTTCTTAAAACCGACAGCATATTAATATCTGCATGAAAATTCATAATGGCAGCACCTGCACAAATTGCAATAAAAAAAGCAATAATAAATGATTTTATAATTGTTAGAAAACTGTTTCCATGATGGTATGCAAACTCTATAAGTATGTCTTCCGTGCCTATAAAACGAATATCTAAGTTTACATCGATAGAATTTATTTTTTGAGCAATATCGATTAAATGGATAACATTATATCCTGATCCTTCATCAACAAAAAGTATTGGCAAATTTAATATTGCTTGTCTATATTTGCTATCACACTCTATCAATGCAATATCTTTAATCAAAATTTCTTTACTTTCATGTATAATAACTTTACTTTTAGGTTGGATTAAAACTATATTGGTCTGCATACTGATAGTATTTCCAAAAATAAAAAAAGATTTATAAAATATTTTATAAATCTTTTAACTAATCTTGGTCCATTTTTATCAAAGATTAAATTTCATAATATTTGTTATTTAAATAATTGATCCAAACTTTTGGATTTTATGTTATAATTAATTTGTTTCGATATATGAAATATTATTTCTTATATCGATATCAATGATGATTTGCCATTAATTTTTATATTACTATATTTAAATAATATTGTTTACCGTTATTAAAAATTATTAAGGTGACTTATATGCAAAAAAATCAATATATTTTAAGCTCAGTATCCAATACACTTGAAATTTTAGATTTATTAAATGAATATGACGAATTATCTTTAGCTCAAATATGTAGATTGAAAAATATAAATAAGGCTTCAGCGTTTCGTATGCTTTATACGCTCCAGAAAAAAAACTACGTCAGCAAAGATGATACAGGAAAATATTCTCTAAATATAAAATTTGCTCAATATGGAGCTAAACTATTAGATCGTCAAAATATTTTACTAGTTGCAAGACCTTATTTAACACAACTTAGAAATAAATATAATGAAACAACGCATCTTTCAATTCTAAGTAATGATAATAATTGTATCATTATCCATAAAGAAAAGAGCAATCAACCAATGCAAATGTCGAGCACTATAGGCGGCAAAATGGATTTATATTGTTCAGCAACCGGAAAAATTATTACCTCCTATTTAGCTAAAGAATTAATTGAAGAAAAATTATCACATTTAGAACCTGTAAAATATACAGAGAATACGAAAATTGATATACAGATCATAAGAGAAGAATTAAAATCTGTCGCGCTTAATGGTTTTGCAGAAGATTCACAGGAAAGGCATATAGGGCTTACTTGTTATGCTTTCCCGATTTTTGATATAAACAAAAAATGTATTGGGGCAATCAGTATTTCTGGTAACAGTAAAAATATGAATAACAACAAGGCCTCTATGTTATCTTCCTTAAAAAATATATCTAATCAGATATCCGTAAAATTAGGATATAGCGTCTAACAATATAAATATATATAAAATAAAAAACAGCTATCGTTTTTTAAAGTGATAGCTGTTACTTCATAATAGTTATTTTAAATCAAATATTTTCTTTTTATATTTGTTCTTTTTTATATCGTAATATCTGTTTTTACAATTGGTTTCCAGTAAAAAGAAAGTGAGCACTGAGCAAATAATACCTAAAAATATAAATATTAAAAACATTTTTCTAAAGGCTACCTGTGCTCCAAATAAAGGTTCATATTTACTGATAATCCTTCCAAAAAACAACGGCACAACCGCTGCTCCAAGAAAGACTGCCGTGTTCGCTATTGATGTAGACATTCCTGAATATTTTGGATTGTTCAGATCTTTTGCCACTCCGTAAAAAAGAACCGAATAAGTTAAAAAGAATGCTTCTAAAATAAGAGCTATACTGAACAATGCAAGTGGTGGTTTTCCATTATTTATAAACACAATCAGTGCAGTGCAAATGATAAAACCGATTGAAGCAATAATAGCTGGTAATTTTCTCATTTTAAGCTTATCAGTTAAAAACCCGATAAACATACAGCCGCATGCGGCTCCGACCGGATAGAAGAAAGTAATAGAGCCTGCTTTGGTTACACTCAAGCCGTAGACATCTGTTAGATAAGCCACGGACCATGCTGTTATTGTAAAGTTAATACCCATTGCCAGAAAATTGATAATGATAATTGGCCACATATGTTTATTCTTTAAAATCTCTACTAAAGTTTTTAATATACCTTCATTTTCACTGGCTTCTGCCGGTTTCTTTAAGACTACTATCGGTTCATAACCTTTGTCTTCAGGTTTGTTTCGAACAACGATTAAAAGTAAAATTGCCAAAGCAATAGAAAAAATTCCAATTGCTACAAACGACATTCTCCATGTTAAAAGTCCAACCATAAAAGCCAACGGACCCTGCGCTCCTGCTCCACCCATATTTCCAATAAATGTGGTCATACCTGTAAGAGTACCAAATTCACTTTCTTCAAACCATGTAGATTGAATTTTAAGTATCGAAAGGAAAATCACGCTTGCCCCAAGCCCTACTAATACTCTTGTAACTAAAAGAAATGAAAAATTTGATGAAATACCAAACAATATGGAACCCAAAGCCATAAGCAAACAGCCCATAACAGCTGTTTTTCTTGCTCCAAGTGTATCGGCAAGAATGCCTACCGGAATTTGCATGAAAGCATAAGGATAAAAATAAGCTGCCGTGAGGTATGAATATTGCATAGCCGTCATATTGAATGCTTCTTCTAAATTCCCTTTAACAACGGCAGGTGACAAACGATGAAAAAAAACAAAAAAATACGCGAGTAACAATAAAGCAAATACGAACCATCTATATGTATATGCCTTATTTTTTACCTTGTCCATATAAAATCAGCCCCCAAAAAAAATTAAATTAAAGAATTATTAAAATATATTAGTACACTATATAACATTAGAATTATATTAAAGAGAAATAAAATTGTAAATAGTCTTTTTTAAATTTATCATATTAATTTCTTGAATTATAACGAATTAGATTTTAATTTCACATAAAATCTAATTTTTTTTTTGTCCATATTCATGCTAAATAGATTGAATTATCTTCAAACAAATCTATATAATAATTATTTAATTCATAAATAATTAAAATTTGCTTTATTTAATTTTTTAAAGAAAAAAATCTGTTAAAAAAATGTCATTTCTTTAAAAACCTGTTTATTTATTATTGCATTTATTTATAATTATGGTAAAATGTTAAATGAAGTTTGAAAACGTTATTGGAGCAAATAAATTGCCAATATAAATGCAACATACATATTTTTTTAGAATAATTAACTAATTTAAATACATTATTAATGCTTTATTTTATTCTTTAACTATTGCCACTATTTATAAATCTATATATATAAACAATGTGGAAAAGAAACGGAGGAGATTACATGAGCAAGGTTATTGTTAGCAAAGACAAATGCAAACAATGTGGGTATTGTGTCAAACATTGCCCAAAACAAGCAATCAGCTTTTCAACTGATTTCAATTCTTCCGGTTTCAAGTATGCTGTCGTTGACGATGGAAAGTGCATTCAATGTGGAATGTGCTACACAACATGTCCTGACGGCGTATTTGAGATAACGGAATAAAGGAGGTACTAGTATGGGAGATATGGTAAAAGGCAACATCGCTATGGGCGAAGCTGCTATCAGAGCAGGAATGCACATTTATTGCGGCTATCCAATAACGCCATCTACTGAAATTATGGAATATATGTCATGGCGTGCACAAGATGCAGGCAGACAATTTATTCAGGCTGCAAACGAAGGCGAAGCTATGTACATGGTATATGGCGCAGCATCCGTTGGTGCAAGAGTATTAACAGCATCTTCAGGTCTTGGGATTTCATTAAAACAAGAAGGCGTAGGCTATATGGCTGCTGCCGATTATCCTTGTGTTATGATTTCAGTTGTACGTTATGGTGACGGTCTTGGTTCATTAGAATCAGGTCAAAATGACTATTTGAGAGAAACAAGAGGCGGCGCAAACGGAGACTACAGAAACATAGTTTTATCACCATCGTCAGTTCAGGAAGCTGTTGATTTGGTTTATCTGGCATTTGATTTGTCAGAAAAATACAGAAATGTTGTTGTCATCCTAACCGAAGGAGCTCTTGGGCAAATGATGGAAGACTGCGACTATCCGCCAATGAAAGAAGTTCCTTTCTATGACTGGGCATTTGATGGAAAACACACTCATAAACAAGAATCGCAAATGACAGCCAACTTATTTGAAAGAGCTCAAAGAATGAATGCTAAAAGAGCTGAAATCACAGCTAACGAACAGAGATGGGAAGCTGTTGATATAGAAGATGCAGATTATGTATTCTTTGCATACGGTGTTCCAGGACGTGTTACACTTGGTTTAGTTGACGAGCTGCGTAAAGAAGGTCAAAAAGTTGGTATTATCAGACCTATCAGTTTATGGCCGTTCCCACAAAAAGCATATGAAGCTATAAACAAAAATGTCAAAGCTTTCATAACAGTTGAAACATGTGATGAAGGTCAAATGATCGAAGACGTTGCTTTGTATGCTAAGAAAACAGGCTTTGGCGATGTTCCATGTTATGCAATCGCTTCACCGCCAGGCGTTCCAAAAATGTCATATGTAAAAGAAAAATTCGAAGCTATAAAAGCCGGCAAAGCGAAGGAGGTGTTCTAAGATGGCAAAAGCAAAAAAAGTGCCTGTAAAAATCAGTAGACAAGTTCCTTTTTGCCCAGGCTGCGGTCATGGCATAATCGTAAGAATGATAATGGAATGTGTAGAAGAACTTGGTTACAATGACAACGTAATTATCGGTAAACCAGTTGGTTGTGCGTCACTTCTTGATAACAGTTTAGACGTTGATACATTCACCGGTGCTCACGGTCGTAACGGCGCTTCTATGACTACGGTAAAAAGACTAAAACCCGATACATTGGTTATTGCTTATCAAGGCGATGGCGATGCATATAATATCGGTTTTTCTGAAACAATGAATGCTGCATACAGAAATGAAAAATTCACAGTGATCACAATTAATAACGGTAATTTTGGTATGACAGGCGGACAAATGGCATGGACAACAATGCCTGGTCAAAAAACTGCCACATCAGTAAATGGCCGTAATGTAGAATTATCAGGTATGCCAATTAAAGTGCCTGAAATGATAGCTTCAAGCTTTGATACAGCTTATGTAGCACGTGGAGCATTATTCACACCTTCCGAAATTAACAAAACAAAAAGCTACATAAAAAAAGCTTTACAAGCTCAAATAGACGGCATCGGACATTCTATGGTTGAAATTCTTTCTCCATGCCCAACAAACTGGGGACTTTCTCCGTTAGCAGCAATGGAAAGAGTTGAAAAAGAACTTGTTCCATACTATCCACTTGGCGAACTGAAAAATAAGGGAGGCAAATAATATGAAAGAGATAGTATTTGCAGGTTTTGGCGGACAAGGTGTACTTACAGCTGGTCTTGTTTTATCACAAGTAGCGCTTTTCAGCGGTAAAAAAGCAACATGGATGCCTTCATACGGCCCGGCTATGAGAGGCGGCACAGCTAACTGTACTGTTAAATATAGTGATGATAGAATCTATTCTCCGGGTCAGGAACAACCCGATGCTATAATGGCTTTAAATATTCCTTCATTTAACAAATTCATTACAATGCTTAAACCAGGCGGTATTATGCTTATTGACAGCGATATCGTTACTTGCGATACAAATGTACGCGATGATGTCACTGTAGTAAAAATCCCCGCTTCAACATTTGCAAGTGAACTCAATAATTCTAAAGCATTGAATATCATCATGCTCGGCGCTCTTGTAAAATTGATGGGCGACTTTTCTGAACAAGAAGCAATCGATGGTATGAACGACATGTTCCGTAAAAAAGGAAAAGAAAAATTCGAGGCAGCTAATACAGCAGCTTTCAAAAAAGGATATGCATCCGTATAACCAAAATAAAAAAGGGCTATATATTAGCCCTTTTTTATTTATCTTTTTTTTGTCGAATGATATCCCCCTTTTTTAAAGACACATCGATATCAAAACAAAACAATTGCATTGCGTTAGGTGCCGAAGATAGAATATTGCCTTCTATATCACGTAGCTGCTTAATTGTATGCGATATATAATCTCTATACGGCCCGATAATTTCAACATAGGCTCCAGTTACAACTTTATTTCGCTGCTGTACGGTAACAACTTTTGTATCTTCATTATAATCTACCACTATCCCTACAAATTCCCAGTTTCTAAGATAACCTGCAGTTGCATAATTTTGACTGTTTTCATCAGGTTTTTTATTAAAAAAACCATCTGTATATTCCCTGTAGCTGATTTTTTTTACTTCTTCAAGCCATTTCTTTTCAAATCTGTAGTGAGATGGATCTTTACAATACGAATCAATAACTTTTCTATATGCTCCTACAACAGTCGCAATATAAAATTCTGATTTCATTCTTCCTTCTATTTTTAAAACATCTATGCCCATTTCAATGATTTCATCCATATATTCAATTAAGCATAAATCTTTTGAATTAAAAATATAGGTTCCTCTTTCATCTTCCAATACGGGCATATATTGCCCTTGCCTTGTTTGCTCAGATAGATAATACTCCCATCTACACGGTTGTGCACAGTCCCCCCTGTTTGCGTTTCGGCCTGTCATGACATTGCTTAAAAGACATCGACCTGAATAGGCAATACACATTGCACCATGAATAAAAATTTCGACCTGTAGCTTGGAAGGTGTGTTTTGAATAATCTCGGCAATTTCATTTTTATTCAATTCTCTTGCAAGTACAACTCGATTAACGCCATTTTTATACCAAAATTTTGCAGTATTATAGTTTGTACAGCTCGATTGTGTTGAAAGAGAGATATGGATATTTTTATCAATTTTTCGAATCAAGGATATAACTCCAGGATCGGATGCGATGATTCCATCGACACCAGTAGAAATGACATCCTTGACATACTGTTCTAAATGCTCAAAGTCGACATTATGCGCTAAAATATTAATAGTTACATATACTTCCCTGTTAAATCGATGCGCATAATCTGCACCTTTTTTCATTTCTTTTATATCAAAATTGGTTGCATTCGCCCTGAGCCCGTATAATTTTCCACCGATGTATACGGCATCTGCTCCATAATTGATGGCTACTTTTAATTTTTCTAAATCTCCTGCAGGGGCCAGCAGTTTTGGCTTCTTCAATTCTTGTCACTGCCTTTCTTTATGCTAATTAAAAGCCCGTCTTCAAAATTTATTACAGATGACAGCATTTCTTTATCTTCAAATATCAAATCCAAAAATTCTCTTAAATGATGCACTGACGTTCTTTTTTTCTTTGGCGTATCTTTATATCCCGATATCATTCCAAAATATAAGACATTGTCTGCTATTAATAAGCCGCCTTGCTTTAATAATCTTTTGCAATCATCAAGCATATCGATATAATGTGTTTTTGGTCCGTCCAAAAAAATGATATCAAACATATCCTCTCCAAGCATCCGTCTTAAAGCGCACTGTGCATCATCATGTATAACATGGATATGGTTATCTAAATTAAACAAACGAATATTTTCTCTTGCTTTACTCACTCTTAATTCATCAGATTCTATAGTTATAATATCTGCATTTTCACCGATTGCATTTGCAAAGCATATGGAAGAATATCCGTTCGCCGTACCCACTTCCAATATTTTTTTTGTTTTTGTAAGCTCTACTATGACAAGCATAAACTGCATGACTTCTTTTTTTATAATAGGTATATATTCAGCTTCATCTTGTTGTCTTAATTTATATGTTAAAGCATTTTCTTTAATTAAAGATCGGATAAATTCTATATTCTTATCCATTGTATCACGCCGTCCTAATATTCCAACCACAGCCCTTGGCTTTGTAACTCACTTATTGTTTTTTCATGTTCAGTATATGTTTTACTGAAATACAGCTTTTTATTTTTATCTGAGACAAAATAATAATACTCGCTTTCCGTGGGATAAAGCGCTGCTTTTATTGAATCAATGCTTGGGTTACATATCGGCCCAATCGGAAGCTTTCCGGTCATTTTGCTGCTTCTGGTATTATAGTCGTTATACGCATCGAGCTCCGATTGATATAAATCTCTCTCTCCCATTTGGACTTTAGATGCATAATAAGTCGTAACACAGCTTCCCAGTGCCCAACCCGAATTTAGTCTGTTGTAAAAAACCCCTGCCACAACAGCTCTGTCTTCACTGTTCCATGCTTCTAATTCGACTATCGAAGCCAAAGTTAAAAGTTCGTGCATGGAGTATTCACTTGATTGAATATCTTCCTTGAATGGTGTTAGTTGCCTATCTGTTTCATTTAACATAGTCAAAAATATATCATTTACACTAACATCCTTGCCTGAAAATTCATATGTATTTGGGAACAAATATCCTTCTAAAGAATAATATAAATTTTTATTCTTTATGTCATCAGACAAAAACCAATACTTTAAAATGATTTCATCTAAAAAATCATTATCTTTCAATAATTCATACACACTTTCTTCTGAATTATCTGTATTGTTTGCTATTATTTCAGCTACACGATTCATGTTGATTCCTTCAGGAAACGTTATAGTTATCGCATCCGGATTATATGTCGAATTTGTTTCAAACATCACAAGAATCTCAGCCAAAGACATATTTTCAGCTAAAGGATATTTTCCGGCTTGCAGATTGGAAGGGTCGTGCATTTTAATATATAACTTATAAAATAGTTCTGATTTAATCAGACCGGCTTCCTTTAATTTGGGAGCAATACTGTAATAGGTATCCCCACTGTCCACTACAAATCTAATTATCGTATCATCAGTGCCGACCGGATCGGTATTGACTTTATACGCAATCGCCCCGGCTATTAAAATAATCAGTATGCATATAATAATTATACGAATAGTTTTTTTCATGATTCTATCTACCTTACATAGTATTTTTATTTATTTTATCAAAAAAGAAGTACGTTTCCTACCCCTACAAATGAATTCAGCTTCTCAATAAGTTCATCCGTCATATCTACAAATAAATTTCTATCTGCGAGCATTTTTTTCCCTGTATCAGTAAAGTTCAGATATACTTTTTGCTGTCCTTGATTTGATTGCAAAAGATTATAAATATCATTTTTATATCTATGATATATGGGCTCAGTTATTTTAATCACGAGACTTATATCATAATTTTTTAACTCTTGAATATTTTGTGCTATAATACTTGAACCTTGATTTTCTTTAGCATTTATTTTCCCGGAAACAAGCAATATGGCTTCCTTTTTTAAAAGAGTTGACTTTTGTTTATAAATTTCACTAAATACAACAACTTCGATAGCCCCAAACATATCTTCAATTGTAACAAAAGCCATAGGATTACCTCTTTTGGTAATTTTATTCTGTATGCCGGATACTATCCCGACCACTACGCAATTGCTACCGTCATTTTCTGTCGTGTATTCTTCGTCATTTAACTTAATACTATCCACGGTTGCAAGATATTTTATTTCTTGTTTGTGTTGTTCCAAAGGATGAGCGGTGATATAAATCCCGGTTGCTTCTTTTTCATAGTAAATAATTGTCTGAATATCCCATGGTTCGGCTTTATTCATACTGGGATATTCGGATTTAACAACCGACGAATCAAACATCGATAATTGCCCGTTTACACTGCTTTTGGCAGCATTCATGACTTTTTCATACTCATCATAAAGTGTGCTTCGATTATCTTTGTCATTAAAATCAAATGCCCCGGCTTTGATTAAATATTCCATTGCTTTTTTATTAATCTTACCTACTAATCTGTAAACAAAATTATAAAAGCTAGTAAATTCACCGTTATTTTCTCTCTCATCGATTATTTCACAAACTACATTCTCTCCAACATTTTTTACTGCTTTTAATCCGAATCTAATATTATCACCTACGGCAGTAAATTCACTGAAACTTTCATTTATATCGGGGGGCAGCACATTTATACCCATACTTTTACAATTTTGAATATATAAAGCAATTTTCCCTTCACTGTCCATTACACTTGATAAGAGAGAAGCCATATATTCAACAGGGTACATACATTTTAGCCATGCGGTTTGATATGCCAGCACTGCATAGGCCACCGCATGAGATTTATTAAAAGCATATTGTGCAAATGTTAGCATCTGGGAATATATATTTTCAGCCGTTTTTTTGTCTACCCCACGCCTCAAAGCGCCTTCAATGATAATATTGCCTGCATTGTCCGTTTGGCCGTTTATAAATATTTCTTTGTGCATTTCCATGACGTCGGCTTGTTTTTTGCTCATAGCTCTTCTTAAAATATCACTTTGCCCCATGGAATACCCGGCTATTTCTCGAACAATCTGCATAACCTGTTCTTGATACACAATACATCCATAGGTGACATTTAAAATATTTTCTAATTTAGGATGAAGATAGTGTATAGCAGAGACATTTTTTTTATTATAGATATATTCCGGTATCGCATCCATTGGCCCCGGTCTGTATAATGCAACAGCCGCGGTAATATCTTCAAAACAATTGGGCTTCATTTCTATTAAAAACTGCCTCATGCCAGAGCCTTCCAACTGAAAAACACCCAATGTATCCCCCGCCGACAATAAATCATATACTTTTTTTTCATCAAAAGCAATATTGTCTATATCAATATGGATCCCTTTATTTTGTACTACATTGTCAATACAGTCTTTTATCATCGTGAGATTTCTCAGCCCCAAGAAGTCCATTTTTAATAAGCCAAGTCGTTCTAAGTAGCTCATAGTAAATTGCGTCGAAATAATCCGTCCTTTTTTGCTGTCTTGTGTAGCATATAATGGTACATAATCGGTTATATCTCCCTGAGCTATCACAACACCTGCCGCATGTGTAGAAGCATGCCTGCAAAGACCTTCCATCTCATGAGCCATATCAATAACTTCTTTTGCATTCACATCATTCTCAATGAGTTCTTTTAGCTTATAGTTCATCGCGATAGCTTTATCAAGTGAAATATTTAATATATTTGGTACCATTTTTGCTATATTGTCTGCCTTTGCATAAGGCACATCCAAAGCTCGGGCAACATCCCTTATAGCCGCTTTTGGAGCCATCGTACCAAAAGTAATAATCTGAGCCACGCTATTATTTCCATATTTTTCTGTTACATAGTCAATTACTTCTTGTCTTCTCCTAACACAAAAATCAATATCAATATCAGGCATGCTTATTCTCTCGCTGTTTAAAAACCGTTCAAATAATAAATTGTATTCAATAGGATCCACAGTTGTAATGTTGAGGCAATAGCTTACTAAACTTCCCACCGCAGAGCCCCTACCCGGACCAACTGCAATCTTGTTCTCTTTCGCAAATTTAATAAAATCCCATACAATTAAAAAATAGTCACAAAATCCCATGCTTTCAATTACAGCCAATTCTTTATTTAACCGTTCCTCATAGAGTGTACATGCTTTTTCATCCTTACCATATATCTTATTTTGCAGACTTTCAAATACTATTTGTCTTAAATATTTTTTTGGCTCAATATTGTTCGGGGTTATAAAGTGAGGCAAATGATATTGCCCGTATTCAAAATCAACATTACACATATCAGCTATTTTCTGAGTGTTTATAATAGCTTCGGGGCAGTCTTTAAACAATTCCTGCATCTCTTCGCCGCTTCGTACATAATATGTGTCCGATGAAAACCTCATTCTGTTGTCATCATTTACTTTTGCATTTGTTTGAATACACAAAAGAACATCATGTGCTTTCGCATCTTCTTTATTTAAATAATGTACATCGTTCGTTGCAACCAATGCAATCCCAAGCTCTTTGCTAAGTTGTTTTAAATTAAAATTTACTACTTTTTGTTCATAAATATCATTTTCCTGTAGCTCAAAGAAAAAATTATCAGTGCCAAATATGTCTAGATATTCTAAAGCACTCTTTTTAGCTTGTTCAATATTTTCCTGAATGATATGGGAAGGCACCTCCCCACCCAGACATGCGCTCAGCGCAATCAATCCATCACTGTATTTTTTTAAAAATTCCTTGTCAACTCTTGGGCGATAGTAAAACCCATCCGTATAGCCTGCCGATACAATTTTCATTAAATTCTTATATCCGGTATTATTTTTGGCAAGCAAAATAAGATGATAAGGTTCCGTGTCCAGCTTTCCTTCTTTATCGTGCATACTTCGACGGGCGATATATATTTCACAACCGATAATTGGCTTTATATTCTCTTTTTTACAATAATCATAAAAGATAGGCACACCAAACATTGCGCCATGATCAGTAATCGCTATACTTTCCATGCCTAATTCTTTAATTCTTTTTACTAATTTTTCAATTCTAACAAATCCATCCAACAAGGAATATTGTGTATGCAAATGAAGATGTGTAAATTTAACCGACATATTATTCCTCCGAAGTTATTATATCATAAGAATATAATAACTAATACCAAAGTTATTATATATTCTTACTACTTGTTTCAATAAAAAATTGCCGTGAAAATAATCACAGCAATTTTATCTCTATCATTTTTATGGTCTCTTTGATTTATCCGCTGTTTTATATACTTCATGAATAATTTTCCCATCATCATTATTAATATAAAGATGCATTATATAACTGTTCAAATCAACTATAAAACTTGCATTAACCGTATTGTCGCCATATTTAAACGCAACCGTATCTTTACTTACTTCTACAGAGGAGTTTTCTTTGAAAGTAAATTCACTCATATCGGGGACAGTTGTCTCGCCCCTGAAAACAGAATTGCTTTTTTCGTCCAGATATTCATAGATATCAACTGTTTTATCAGACTTAAAGTCCAAGATAATCCATGTAATATCTTGAGCTGTTCCATCAATGTATTTAGCGTCAAGCTGCCATGGCCCAACCAAATCATTGTAGCTCGTACTCTCACTGACTGAACCGCAGGAGGTCAAAGTAATAATTATTGTAACTAATAAAATTAAATAAAATGCTTTCTTTTTCATCAAAACACCGTCTTTCTCATACTAAATATGAATAATGCTGTCAATTTCCGCTCCTCCAAGACATGTTTCATGGTCGTAAAAAACAACATATTGTCCTGGACATACAGCTTTTTGAGGCTCATTAAACACAACACTTATCTGATCGTTATCAACTGTAATTTGTGCCTTCTTATCAGGTTGCCTATACCTGTATTTCACTGTGCAAATAAAACTATTTTGCGGCGGAGCTCCCTGAATCCAATTTGCTTTTTTCGCAGTTAAAGCTTTTGAAAACAAGGACGGATGGAAGGGATCCTGAACAACAATAAGCTCATTTTTCGCAAGATCTTTACTTACTACATACCATCGGCCTCCATTACCCTTTCCACCTATTCCAAGACCTCTTCGTTGCCCCAGTGTATAATACATCAGTCCATTATGCTCTCCTACAACTTTACCGTCGATATTTTTTATCGGCCCTTTTTGCCCCGGCAAATAATGTGATAAAAATTTTGAAAATTTTCTTTCCCCAATAAAACATATGCCTGTGCTATCTTTTTTCAATGCCGTTCGAAGCCCATTTTGTTCGGCAATTTTTCGAACTTGACTTTTTTTCATATGCCCAATCGGGAATAACGCTTTTGATAGCTGAAATTGGTTTAATTGGCATAAAAAATAGCTTTGATCTTTATTTTCATCAGTGCCTCTAAGCAAAGAACAATTCCCATCAATTTCTTTCTTTTGAACATAATGTCCTGTCGCTATATAATCAACCTTAGCAATATTTAATGCATAATCTAAAAAAGCTTTGAATTTAATCTCGCTATTACAAAGTACATCCGGATTCGGAGTACGTCCTAATTTAAATTGATCAATAAAATATTCAAACACTCTGTCCCAATACTCTTGGGAAAAATTAACGGTATAATATGGAATTCCTATTTTAGCACATACACTGCTTACATCAGAGTAGTCTTCCTCCGCAGTGCACTGTTCAGAATTATCTTCTTCCCAATTTTTCATAAAAATCCCGACAACATCAAATCCCTGTTGTTTTAATAAAAATGCCGCTACAGAGCTGTCTACACCCCCGCTTAAACCAACGGCTACTTTTTGCTTCATATAATCTATACGCGATTCCTTAATTTTTGATTTAAAATATAATATATTTTGTTATATTTATATTGCGGTTAAATTATAGCTTATATTCATATTGTCCATAATTTCTTTTTCTCTATTACTACAGCTAAATAATAATACTTGTCTTTTTTTAGAGATATTATAAAGAATTCGTATAATATTTTCAAGCCTCTCTTCATCGTACATAGCAAAGCTTTCGTCTAAAATTAAAGGCGCTTCCGGCGCAAACAGATCTGCCAGCGCTATCCTTAATGAAAAATAAAGCTGTTCCAGAGTCCCCTCACTCAGTTCATTCACTCCAACTAAAAATCCTGACTCAGGGCTCTCTACATTTATTTCGAGTTCATCCGTTAATTTAATATTTGAATATTTATTTGTAATACCGTAAATAATCTCAGATATCTTTTTATTTAAAATCGGAGAATTTTGACTGTGCATTTCTTTGGCGGTGTCTTCAATCACATCAGCTGCCAAATTGAGCGCTCCATATTCTACAAGCAAGATATCTCTTTGCTGCGTCAGCTCTTTAATTTGTGCCATTATTTCTGTCATACTGCGCAACTTTTGCATTGCGTTTTCAGAAATACCTTGTAAATGTGATAATTCGGATAAAATATTTTCCTTATCTTCAAGATTTCCTTCAAAAGGAATATCTGAATCAATATCTTCCATATTATGAAAATTATAAGATTCTAATTTACTTTTAAGCGCTGTATAATCTCTCTCGCTTAATGTTTGTTCTTTTAATAATTCCAAATGATTTATTTTTGTTTTTAATTCATTATACTGCTTATTTGATTTAAAGACTTCTTTATAGGAAATATTATGATCGAGGCCCATATTTTCAAGAGTTTTTATGAATTCTTCATTTTTTTCTTCGTACTTTATTTTTAATTGTGTTATATCTTGTTTTAAATTTGTATACTCATCAATTTTTGCCTGCATCAATATTTTATTTGTTTCGGCTTTTTCATATTCTTCGATAAAAGAGGAATAATAATTTTCAAATGCCTGTTCATTTATAAATCCATACTTTTTGTATATATCATTAATATTTACACTTTTACTTTTGATTCGTAAACTAATTGAATACCCTAACGAACCAGCCGCCAATAAAATACACAAAATCATAAAAATAGGAATATTTTTAAATATGAAGAAAATGCTAAGGCATGCAAAAAGAATAAACGCAACGAGCGATATGCTCTCCATCACAGATGAAGCTTTTTTATATGTGCCCTCTTTTAATTGTTTGTATAAAATATAATCTTGTCTAAGCTGTTCTATATTATCAAACTGTATATCAGATGACATACCCGTATGCATTGTTTTAATATCATTTTCAATTTTTTCTATTCTTTGTTTTAATAATTTTAAATCATCAATATAATTATGTACTTCATTTTCCAATTGTAAGATTTCTTCAAAACTTTCTTCATCAAATCCTTCGATCAGTTTAATATTTCCCAGTTCTTTTTTTGCATCATCTATATTTTTCTGTATATCTTCATATTTTTGAAGGTTTTTTAAATGCACCAACATTTCATACTTTTTAATTTTTTCAAGCTGTTCAAACAAATAGTCAATTCGAATCTTACGTTTTTTATCATTCTCAATAATTTCATTTGTTTCTTCTTTTTCTTGAAGCACTTTTTCAAGTATTTGATTTATTTCACCAACTTTTTTAACCTCGCCTTTTTTCCCTGCTATTTTCTCTGCCGCTTCTCTCAATTTTTTTATGGCCGATACAACCGAAATATCACTAAACCCAGTATCCATATTAGCCATCAAATTATTTACCTCTTCAGACAAATTACTCTCTGTCTGTGTATTTAACTGCCCTATACTCACGGTATTTCGAAACATGATTTTGCTTAAATTCAAATGATTTGTAGGTTCATACATTCTATTTACATCATTAAAATCAAACTTTTCTGTAATGTCTTCTCCAGTTGCATAATTCGAGACTTTGACCCTGCCGTTTATTTCAGAAAAATTACGTTCAATTAAATACATGTTTCCGTCATTTTCATAAATTAACGATCCAATATATTCATCACTATTCCAAGGTTTATATTTCTGCTGCAGTTCTTCATAACCTTTTCTTTTTTTACCATAAGTAAAAAACCCGTAAAACATTCCCTCAATAAAATTATGTATCGTACTTTTACCCGCCTCATTTTTTCCTAATATTAAATTGATACCCTCTTGGAAATACAGATGTTTATTTTTAAATTTGCCAAAAGATAACAGACTTAGTTTTTTATAAATCATCTCTTCTCTCCTTCATTTAAAAGTACGGCTAGTCCTTTATATAGTGCGCTTTTATTTTTTTCATCCATCATATCATAATTCTGCATTTTCTCAATAAATTTGCCTATTATATTGTTATCGTTTTGAGATTTTATATAATCTATATCAAAATCGGGAATAGTATTGTCAATATATTCTAAATAAAAAAATGACTGTCTGATTTGTTCTATAATCTCATTTAAATTGATAGATGAATCTATCATCCCGCTTATATCAAAGCGATGCATATCTTTCATTAGGCTTTCATGACCTATATCAGATGTTAAAAGTCTGATAATATCTAAATATCCCATATCTGGAGTTAAATTGATTTTATGAACAACAAACTCTCTATTGGATGTCTTTACAAATTCAATATCTATCGCATCCGTATCTAATGAAACACGGTAAACGCCCCTCTGCCCTGTTTCTTTAAAATCTAAAGCTTCCGGACATCCGCAATAAAAAATACGATCATTTATTTGTTTATTTTTATGGATGTGACCGAGTGCTATATAATCAAATCCAATTTTTGATATAGTTTTGATATTGATAGGCATATACGTGGAATTGGGAGCAAAATCGGCATGCAACATAAGAATATTTATTTTACTCGTATCTAATTGTATATCCGCAAAACCGGGTTCCGCAAAGTATGCCGATTTATCCCAGCTCAGCCCATAAATAACCGTATTATATTTTTCAAAATATTTTTTTTGCATTTTATCTGAATCAAAGATATGAATATTTGAAAATTTGTTTTGATATTGTTTATATGTGTTTGTATACAAATCATGATTTCCAGCTATGATTACAACCTCAACATCTTTAGCATCAGCGAGTATATCAAAAACCCTTTTAATATCATGTGCTGTGCAAAACTTTTCTTCAAACAAATCCCCGCTGATAAGTAAGAAATTATCTCTTAATGCCGTTGAAAGTCTGACGATGTTTTCGAATGTATTAAACATTTCTGCACGTCTGATTTTGGCTACATTACTCGGAAATGATGCTTTTTCAAAAATACTTCCTAAATGCAAATCCGCTGTATGTATAAACTTTATCATAAAATAATTTCCTCCGGCAAATAAGTTCAATTTTAATAATTATAATATTTTTGGCCTCAAAAGTAAATTATTTATATGGATTTAAAGCAAAATAAACAGAATTTTATATTTATTTGTATTTTTTAAAATTGATTATTTTATATTTTTTGAAGAATACGAATGTCAGCATAGCAGACATCATGAAATAGACAATAATACTCGTATAAGCCAGCCCAAAGGCACCATATTTAGGAATAATAGTGATATTTATAAATATTTGAAGCAATACCCCAATGATAGATATAATTAAATTGTATTTTATTTGTCCCATTGCCGCCAGTAAATTCGCATTTGTGTATCTTATTGCGCAATTAATAAATGCGGCGACTAATAATATTCTCATCAACGGCGCAACAGTTGCATATTGTTCTCCATATAGCAAGACAACTATCGGTTTTGCAAAGATAAAAAGAAGCAATGATACAAGTCCAATAAGTGTTACCGTTATTAAAAATGTTTTCTTATATGTTTTCCTAATCCAATGATAATTTTTTTCATTTCTAACAAAATAAGGGGCAACAAAGATACCAATAGAAGAACTGATGATCGATAAATTTGCCGGAAGCACATAAGCTATTTTATAATTTGCAATGATTGTAGGGTCTCCTGTGAATTGTCCAAGCAAAAAAATATCATTAAGCATAAAAATTGCCCAAATGCTATTTGTAATCATATATTGGATTGAGTATTGGTCTACAATCCTCTTATTACTTTTTGATAATGTATTAGGCATATTTCGATGATAAAAATATGATCTTTTTATAATAAATCCATAAAATATCATAAAAAAAGCATAAACAACAACGCTGGATACCACCGCTCCTTTTACTCCCCACACATTAGCTAAAATATATTTAGTAAGTATTAATACAAAGGCCAGCGAAAACGATGCAATAGCATAACGTTTATTGGAAAACATCGCACGAAAAGTGGCTACATTACTATCCGTCAACGAATGAAAAGGCAATGATAATAATAAAACGGGCATCAGCCAACGAGCCGAGGAGAATTTATCCGGATGAGGATAAATCAAGCTAAAAATGACTGCCAACAGTACCAATAATATATTATAAATTGTACTTTTTTTAATAACATAATTATAATATAAATATTTTTCATCAATGCTCTTTGCCAATACAACATATCTGAACAGAGCATATGTAAGCCCCATGCCTGCAAAAATATAAATATAAGAAAACAAATTTTCTACATATCCCAAGGTGCCAAATTCTGTTTTTGATAATACTCTGACAATAAAAACAGACCCAAAAAAAGCCACAAATTTTGTGAGAAAACTTCCCAAAAAAATATGGAAAGCCCCCTTACTATAGACAATATCCCATTCTTTTTTGATCGTATTTCGAATTTTGTTCATTTTCCCTCTTATAATCTCTTATTGAAATACTATAAACCCTAAAATATTTCCATTATAAATTTTAATTTTTTCAATTGTTCTTTCAATTCTTTCATCTTTAGATGCACCAAATTGTTCAAACAAAACAATCTCCTTATATCTGTCTATGAACTCCTGTGTCGAAAAAGAATCAAGAATCGGTCTGGCTAGAATGAAAATGAACTGATAAGAGTGCTCTATGTCACACCAGAATTCATTCTTTTTTCCATAAAAACTATTTACATAATAAACGTCTTTTATTTCAGTTTTTTCATTTATCGACTCTGATGCAACTATAATTGCTGCATGCATGCCTTCATTTTCAAATAAATTTTTTAAATGAAGCAAGTGGTGCAGATAGTTTTTTGTATTACTTGATAAAAAGATCACTGTTTTTATATTTTTTTTATTCAATTTATAAAATAAGGCTGATTTTATTTCATTGTAATTATCTCTTTCCTTATACATAATAGCTAATATATCGATATTATACTTATATCTTAATTGATTAATACTGATTATCTTATCCGTTAAGACAATAATAAAAAATTGTAATAAACAGACAGTAATAAAAGCCGTAGCTAAAAATAAAATAAACTTTTTTATAATATTCGAGCGAGAATATATTTCATTGTGATTATCACTCATACTTATTTGTTTACTGAATATAGTAATATTCTGACTTAAAGATGTTTGTGTTAATTGTACACCTTCATTATAAATATATTCAGTAATATATTTTACCGTATCTTCATTGTTACCTTGGAAAGATATCACAAATATTTTGGATAACTCATTAAACTCAACGGTAAAATTATCATATATAAAATTTGATACTGTTTCTTTATCTGTTTTATCAAGATTATTTTGCATAAAAAAAGAATCAGATATTTCATTATAATTTAAATCAAAGAGAGATAATTTCAATGAATCAGATTTATAGATATCATGTATCGTATTGATTGTCAGACTTACATTTTCTCCGGTGCTTTGATTACTGATATCGATTAATCCATAGATTTTTTCTTCGTATATCACTTTAGGCTCATCAGATTTTAAGTATAAATAAACTGCTAAGCTGATTATACTTATCAGAAGCGCTAAAATCATAATTGATCTTATTCTTTTTATCAACAATTTCACTATATCTGATATTGTGAATACATTTGGCATTTATTTTTTTCCTTTTCTTTAAGAAAATTGCGATTTTGTTTAAAATCAAATAATATAAGTATCATAACCATAAAAAAAATTTTTCCTTTAATAAATAACTCATCTATTAAAAATCCATCATTAAAAGCAAGAAAAAAATACAAACAAAGCGGATAAATAATTGTTTGTCCAACTTTTTCAACAAATGCATCAAATAATTTAATAATAAATCCCATTAGTATGAAAACAATATAGGCTCCCATGTATCCAAATCTTGCAAATCCTTCTATAAAATATCCTGTATTTGCATTCATTTGCGGAGAATGATAATATAAATCTCCAATCAGGTACGTAAAACTTGTAGCAGAATAATGATTTGGTATATCTACAATCCACGTTGGAAATATCCCTGTTAATCCAAGTTTAGGATAAGAAGAAAAAAAATCAAAATAGTCAAATTTTAATTGAGCCGGAAGTATCATTGCGCGGCGTACAAGCAGTGATAATGGTAAGTTAAGCGATTTATTCAAAGATGCTAACAGCGCATAAGATATACACAAGATAATAATCATAAACAATGTTATAATGATTATCTTTTCAGTTCTTTTAATTTTAGATATTATATAAATCATAACGACTGTTGCCATATAAAAAATAATGACTTTATGTCCTGTCCATAGATAAAAACAAGTTTGAATGATTGAAATGATTATCAGATTAATGTATTTTTTCTTATTTAAACTATCACAAATAAGAAATGGACCCACTACATAAATTTGCAAAGCAAATAAATATGCAATATATTTATTTAAATCAATAGTAGAACGCAAATCATAGACATTATTAATATTAAATGCTGTAAACGTCGGAAGACCTTTTGTCACCAAAAAGTAGCTGAAAAGTATAGCGATAATACCATATAAAACTACATAAACTAATCCATTCGCATTCACAATTTTTTTTAACTTCATATCCGTTGCATGTGTAATAATCAAACACTGTATTATAAATCCAAATGACAACATAAGCGTACAGATTGTGCTTTGATCATTTAGAGCATATACCGACAGTATAGGAATCATAATAAAACAAAGCAATAAATTAGATATCAGTGAAGAGAACTTATTTAATCTTTTAGGTAAAAATGTAATACAAATATACAAAATTATATATGAGAATAAATATTTAAATGCATTAAACTCAAGCCCGTATACCGCACTTTCATTAACATAATATATATTATGTACTATAATATACGCTATTTCAAAAATAACCTTATACATTATAAAAAAAATACCAGATATTGCATATGAATTTTCATTTTGAAGCCATTCGTTCTTTTTATACATTAGACCATTCATATTACTAATGTCCCTCATAAATGATATCAAAGCGCTTAACCACACTTTCCCATGTGAAATTATCTCTGATTTTCGCAATATTTTTTTTCTTTTCTTCTAGTATTTCCGGATTTTCCACGAGCGCACTTACTAACTCTTTTAATTCATCCAGATTATCATAATGAAACAAAAATCCAACATCATATTTTATAATAAGCTCGCTGACTGACATTTCGTAACATGAAATAACAGGCGTAATAGTCAACATTGATTCATAAAACTTGATAGGTCGTGATTCTCTCCAATTTTGTATGGCAATATCATAAACGCAGAATATAACATCCGTATTTTGATACAATTTTTCAGTTTCACTTTTATAATCATAATACCCGGTTATTTTTGTGTTTTCGTACAAAGATTCTTCGCTTTTTAATTTTAAATATGCTTCTCCCAATCCATGAATACCAATTTGAATACCTTCCATGTCTTTACTGGCATTCATTAACATTTTTAAAGATTTATAGTCTCTAACACTTCCAATATAGTTAATTCTAAGATAATCAGAAAAACTTTTTTCAATATGCGTATATTGGCCTATAGAGCTATAGTTTGGTATATAAATTACTTTGTGCTTGTTTTGATGAGTAGTCTTATTGATTTGTTGCGGTGTAACATGGATTAGCCAATTTGATTTATTTTGCATGAATTCATTTATATTTTTAATGAAAAACCGTTTGAATTTATTAGTAATCCCTGCTTGATCTTCATAGTTCTCACGCATTACAAAAATAAGCTTTGATCGATTTCGAGCAATCCAGCCTGCAACAACAGAAGTGAGGTTATGGCATTGCCAAAAATCCACTTTCGTATTTTTGCCATATTTTCTGAGCCAGACGCTAAATTGCATGAACCACATAAAATAAATAAGAACTTTGAAATTTCTTATTAAGCTATTCTTTTCCAACGCTTGATTCATTTGTTTGCTTCTGCATATATAATGCTTTATGCAAATACCGTCAATTTTATTTGATATAATTTTTTTACCTATTTCTTTATTTTGTAAAATAATTATTTCAGTATCATATCCTCTTGTCTGTAAATATTTTGCCTCATTAAGAACTCTAAAAGAACAGGTATTCAGACTTCTATGTCCATTTGTAACGATAATTTTTACTACTTTATCCACCTTTTCTAACTCATTGAAAATATTCATTAATTTCTCCATAAATGTTTTTGTATGTTTGAGCTATTATTTTCCAATTAAATTTACTGCAAAGATTTATGCAATTGTCAGAAATAGTTTTATAATTATTTTTAATGTCCAATATTCTCTGTGCAATTTCATAAGGATTACCACAGTCTACATGATATCCGACAACGCCTTCTTTAAATTGTTGATCAAATCCCTGCCCTTTCGTATAAATCACAGGCAACCCCTGACTCATAGCCTCTGCATAAACAAGGCCAAAAGTTTCGGATTTTGATGGCATTACAAATATGTCATTTTCTCTATAAAAACGAATTAGCTCCTCTTTCGGTTGCGGCGGAATATATGTTATATGCGGCTTATTTTTAACTTGTTTAAATATTCTTTTATTTTCTATTTTCCCCACAATCATAAACTGAACTTTATAGTTCTTTTTAATTAATATATTTATTGCGTCTAAGGTGGCCGGCAGATTTTTTCTTTTTGTTATGAGTCCTGCATAAAATAATTTAATTACTTCATCATTCATATTCGACTTTGCTTCGTATAAATTTTTATACCAGAAATCGTCTATACCATTGGGTATTATTACAGCTTTATTTAAAATTCGTTCTTTTAATTCATAGGGTATATATTTATCAACGGTAATTTTTTTATATGGCGTCGATAAAAATATTATTTTTTGCGCATTTTTTAAAACTTCTACACCCAGTTTTCTTAAATGTATCATATTTTTAAAAAATATATTAATGTCTGTACTTCTTACCGCAACGATGTACGGGATTTTAAATTCTTTATTTAATTTATAAGCAATATATCCATTAGAGAATAAGGAATGTGCATGTAAAATATCAAAGGATTTAATGTTATATTTTATTTTAATATCTTTTAATATTTTTTTATGTTTTACATGAAAAAACACTCGATCATACTTACTATGATTTGGACTTATTCTTGTAAAATTACCATAATCAAAATTATACTGTATATTTTTAATAGCAGGAACATATACATCGATATTTAAATTCTGTCTTATTTGTTCGTTATATAAATTTTTATAAAATTTTCCTGCCAAATAATAAGAATTTACATGCAGTATTTTCATAGAGTTTCCTTAATTAAACATTCCTTTAAAATCATTTAAACTACAACCGCTTAAAGGCAATTTTATCGGTTTGTTCTCCAATGAAGATTGATGAATTGCAAAAATAAGTTCTATGGAATCTCTTGCTGCCTTAGTATCTATGCTTGGATTTCTATCATTTATGATTGCATCTATCGTATCTTCAAAAATTGCATTGTGCCCATAATTGCATAACTTTGAAGAAGATATGCAAGCAATATTATCTTTTATTTTTTTTTCTGATTGTTCATCTTTTAAATCACATATTTCAATTTTAGTTAAGGATTTACCTGCTAACTTGACTGTACCTGCTTGTCCAAAAATATAAAGCGTCTCTTCCAGATTGGAAGGATAAACATTAATTGTACCTTCTACAGTTCCAATTGTGCCATTTTTAAATTTTATCAATGCCAAGGCAACGTCTTCTGTTTCGATATAATCATGCGCTCTGCGAGCGGTATAAGCAAAAACCTCTTGAATTTCTCCACCCATGAGCCAGCGGAAAATATCAATATCATGGATGCATTGATTCAGCAGCAATCCTCCGTCATATTTCCATGTGCCACGCCAAGGCGCTTGCTTAAAATACTCTTCATCTCTATTCCATAAAATACGCACTGTACCATGTGAGATTTTACCAAGCCTATTCGATTCAATCAGTTCTCGTACAGATTGTACTGATGGATTTAAGCGATTTTGATGGCAAATCGATACTTTAATATTATTTTTTTTACTTAATTCAATAATTTCATCAACATCACTTAATGACAGCGACAATGGCTTTTCTACAATAACATGTATGCCGGCATTTATACAATCTTTTGCAATAGCAGCATGAAGTCCGCTTTTTGTTGCTATACTTATTAAATCAATATTTTCTTTTGCAATCATTTCTTTGTAATTTAAATATTTTTTTATATTTAAGTTTCTATGCAATCCGTTCATTTCTAATACATGTTCTGTTTGCTCTGCGTTTATGTCACAAATTGCGACTATATTCAAATTATTTTCTATTGCTGCTTTCAAATGATTTATGGAAATCCGTCCACAGCCTATCAATGCATAATTCATTTTGTCCTCTATTCATATATCAATCTTGTTGAATATATTCTGCATTATAGTAATTCCACTTTATCTCTATACTTCACATTTTTCATTGCATTTTTAGTATCAAAAATTGCTTTGGCATTTTGGGCTATCATTTCATAATCAATATTGGTATGACTCGTTGTGATAACTATAATGTCATAGTCATTTATGATGTTTTCATTTATGAAATTTATCCCTTTTTTGATTCTGCTATTATATTTATATTCTTTAATATACGGATCATAATAATCAACTGCAGCGCCGCTTGTCTCCAATTTTTCAATAATTTTTAATGCCGGGCTTTCTCTGTAATCATCAACATCCTGTTTATATGCCACTCCTAATACCAGTATTTTGGAACCGTTTATTGAGCGTTTTAATTTATTCAATATCTTTCCTGTGCGTTCTACACAATACTCAGGCATTTGGTCATTAATCATTCCGGATGTTTCTATTAAAGATATATGAAAATCATATTTTCTTGCTTTCCATGCTAAATAATAAGGGTCTAATGGAATACAATGTCCCCCGAGCCCCGGTCCTGGATAGAACGCCTGAAAACCATATGGTTTTGTTTTTGCCGCATCTATTACTTCCCAAATATCGATTTTCATTTTTTCACATAAAATAGCGAGTTGATTCACTAACCCTATATTGATATTTCGATACATATTTTCAAGTATTTTTTCCATTTCAGCAATCGATGGAGAAGATACCTCTTTAACATCGCTGGCTAAAACTTGACGATACATAGCTGCTATTACTTCAGTTGCATCTCTGCCGATGCCGCCGACAACTTTTGGCGTGTTCTTTGTTTTATATATTAAATTTCCCGGATCCACTCGTTCTGGAGAAAACCCTAAATAAAAATCAATCCCACATTTTAACCCCGAGCCATTTTCGATTATAGGCTGTATTAACTCTTCTGTTGTTCCCGGATAAGTTGTAGACTCAAGCACGATCATTGTATTTCTTTTCAAATACTTAGCAATTTCTTTTGCAGAATTTTCTACATAACTGATATCGGGTTGTTTATATTCATCTAAAGGAGTCGGCACACATATAGCTATAAAATCAACATTTTTTATAAATGAATAGTCATTCGTAGCTGCAAGCCTCCCATGTTCTATCATTTTTTTCAGATCACCATCAACGATATCCCCAATATAATTTTCTCCCGAATTAACCAAATCTACTTTTTCCTGCTGAATATCAAAACCAATCGTCTTAAAGCCTGCTTTTGCTTTTTCTACTGCAAGAGGCAACCCTACATAACCTAAGCCGATTACCCCTACGATTATGTCTTTTTCCTTTATTTTATTTAATAACAGTTCTTTCAATTGCTAGCCCATCACTTCCACTATGTCATTATCTTTTTTATATTTTTTATTGCAGCAAAGACAATACGATATATTGTTATCAAATATTAATTTCTCTCCACACTCACATATATATCCATGTATTTTTGCCGGCAATCCATAAACAATTGTGTAATCCGAAACATCATTCGTAACAAGAGCACCTGCTCCCACCAGCGCATATTTTCCTATAGTACATCCACAAAGAATTGTCACATTAGCACCAATGCTCGCCCCTATTTTTACGAGCGTTTTTTTATATTCATTTTTTCTTTCAATAAAAGCACGCGGATTCATTACATTCGTAAAAACACATGATGGTCCCAAAAAAACATTCTCTTCACAGATAACACCTGTATATACAGAAACATTATTCTGTATTTTTACTCCATTCCCCAGCTGAACACCGGAAGCAATAAAAACATTTTGCCCGATGGTGCAGTTTTCGCCTATCTGAGTATCTTTCATAATATGAGAAAAATGCCATACCTTTGTTCCGTTGCCGATTTTACATGGTTGATCAATATAGCTTGATTCATGAACAAAATATTTTTTATTCATCTTTAAATCACCTTTCGTAAAACTTGAACTATATATTGCAACTCTTTTTCTGTTAATTCTGGAAAATTGGGAATTGCATAGGTTCTTTCTGATACATATTCCGCATTGGGCAAGTCTCCTTTTTTGTATCCTAAGTTCTCATAACATACTTGTAAATGTAACGGAATAGGATAATAAATACCGGTTGAAATTCCTTTATTATTCAATAAACGGATAACTTCCTGTCTGTTTGGCGATTGCAGTACATATAAATGATAAGCATGTATGCTGCCATTTTTTTCGATTGGCGTATTATAATTTTTTGCTTCTTTTAATTGTTGATTATAAAAAGATGCATTTTCCCTGCGTGAAAATATATATTCATCTAACCTTTCTAATTTAATTCTAAGCAATACAGCTTGTAATTCATCTAATCTCGAATTTTGTCCAATCATATAATTCAGATATTTAGGGTTATATGAAGCATCATCTGCCTGTACTATGTGTTTGTTATGAATATAATTGTAAGCCTTCTCCCCTGCTTTTCCGCTTCCGTGTACACGCAAAGCCTTACATAATAAAGCAATATGATCATCATTCGTGGTTATCATGCCTCCATCGCCCGCACAGCCTAAATTTTTTGTTGGAAAAAAGGAAAAGCATGCAATATCTCCAAGTGTACCTGCTTTTTTACTTTTATATACAGCTCCGGCCGCTTGACATGCATCCTCAATAACAAATAGATTGTATTTTTTAGCTATCTTATTAATTATGTCCATATCCGCACAAAGACCGAAAACATGAACTGCCATAATCGCTTTTGTTTTATTTGTAATTTTTTCTTCTATTTTTGTTGTATCGATATTATAACTATCTAACTCAATATCAACAAAAACAGGGATAGCGCCTACGAAACTGATAGCTTCTGCAGTAGCAAAAAAAGTAAACGGCGTGGTAATGATCTCGGCTCCGGGCTTTATGCCGAGTGCTTGTAAAGCTATAATCAGTGCATCTGTACCATTCCCTACAGATATTGCATTTTCTACGCCTATATACTCCGCAAATTCTTTTTCAAAATATTGTACGTTTTCTCCCATAATATAATTACCGCTTGCAAGAACGTCAAGCATAGCGTTATCTAATTCACTTTTTATATTTTGATATTGTCTTTTTAAATCGAGAAGCGGAATCATCATAAATTTACCTTTTAATTTTCTATGATATTTTTTAATCTATCTGTTAGTTTTTTATAGTCATATTGATAAGCGGCATTTAAAGCATTTTTACACATTTGAGAGTATTCATCGATCGGCATATGATATAATTGTAAAATTGACTTTTGTATTTCCTCGGGAGTTTGATCTTTCGTGTTAATCCCTACTTTATATTGATCAATTAAGTTATAATTCGATGCAACAGTCGAAAGTATAGGTTTTGCACTCGCCAAATAGTCAAATAGTTTATTGCCGCTGTTTCCAAAACGCATCAAATCAGTTTTTTCCCAGTGGTATAAATTTACATTTGCTTTAGATAAAACATATGGAATATACTTTCTTTCTACCCTGTTTTTAAACTTTATATTATGAAGATGATACTCCATACATCTTTTTTCAAGTGATTCTTTTTCATCTCCATGCCCATATATCAAAAAACAAATATCATCATATTTATTATTTTGTAAAAACTGAGCCGCATTTACAATTTTGCCTAAATTATTCACTTTTCTAATGGAGCCCGTATAAATTATTTTAAAAGTATTCGGATTATTTAAATCCTCATCATCTAGAGTATATTGTTGTTTGTTGTACTGAAATTCTTCTAGATCTACCCCGTTATTGATATAAAAAACGTTATTGTTATTTATTAATTTATCCAGTCCTTTTTCTTTTAGGTAATTCTTCCCGCCTTCAATTGTAAAAATCAATTTGTCGGAATTTTTATAAATCCATTTTTCAAGTTTATATAATACGAATATCACAGGATTTTTTCTGGACACTTTTCCATATTCAATGATTGATTCCGGCCATAGATCTCTTATTTCGGTGTAACATTCAATATGATATTTTTTAGCAAGTTTAATCGATGCTGCAGCCGTGAGCAGATCTGGCGAAGATGTGTATATGATGTCCGGTTTCGAAAAATATCTAACTGTTTTAAACAAATTAACAGGAAAAATAATCATATTTTTAATTCTTAAAATATTATTTTTTCTATAGCCGCTCGTTTTCACAAATATATATTTCACATTATCAATTGTTTCTTCTTTAAACAGACTATTGTCTTTTATCATGTTGATTTGTGAATTGTGTATTTGACTCGATGTAAATATTTTTACTTCATAGCCTGAAGCAGTGAGATACTTTGAAAAATAACTATGTCTTACCAATCCTCCATAAGCCGGGGGTATGGCATAATGATTTATGATCCATATGTTTTTTTTCATAGCTTATCCTATTTTAAAAAGCCTTCATATATTCACTTATTCATTTATAGATTGCATGTATAAAAAATATGACGTAATAATGAATTTCCTAATAAAAATTATTACATATAACATTATTTCTTCAACATTTCATATAAATATATAGTTGGTTCACTGATATATTGTGCCAATTAGTTGTAATTATATTACAATTTTTTCTTAAAATATTATGTCGAACAATCATTTAATCAAGGTTTAACATCCTGTTAATATTCAGTGTAATATATTGCAGTTTTGTAAAATTTATCTGTTCTCAATAACTTTTCTTTCAAGCAGAGCAACAAGAAAATACATGATCGCAGCTATGACAGCAAGGATTACAACCCCTGTCATAACTAAGCTTAAATTAAATACATTGCTTCCATAAATAATTAAATATCCCAGTCCTGCTTTTGATACTAAAAATTCTCCCATAATAACCCCAACCCATGACATGCCAACATTTATTTTCAACGCATTGAAAATACTTGGAATCGAAGACGGAAAGACTACTTTCACAAACATTTGAAGCCGAGTCGCATTAAATGTTTGTAGAAGTGTTAACTTTTCTTTATCGGTTGATATAAATGCTCCGTAAACGCTGATAATTGTTACAATGACCGATATTAATAAAGTCATAAAAATAATAGCTCCGTAATTTGCACCGGCCCATACAATAATAACGGGCCCTAACGCCACTTTAGGAAGCGCGTTCAGCACAATCAAATACGGCTCACAAATTTTACTTAAAGTTGGAAAATACCATAGAATTGCTGCAATGATAATTCCTATAATCGTACCGATAATAAACCCTACCAAGGTCTCTAATGTTGTTACGGCGATATGTAAAAATAAAGTGCTTTGTTTTATTAATTGAATGATTGTATGTACGATTTGCGTAGGACTTGATGTTAAAAACGAATCTGAAATACCTAAACGAACTGATACCTCCCAAAAACATATAAAAAATATTAGTATCGCAATCTTAAAAAACAAGACTTTTTTTCTGTATTTTTTTTCTTTTAATAAAAACGATTCATATTTCTGAGTTAATGTATTATTATACATGTATATCCAGATCCCTCCATATTGAATTAAAATACTCCATAAATTCCATTGTTTGTCTTTTTTCGATTAAACTATCAGATTCTGTTTGTATATGAATATCATAAATATTTTTAATTTCAGCAGGTCTTTGTGTCAAAACAACAACTCTGTCAGCGGCACTTATGGCCTCGCTGATATCATGACTAACCATAATCACTGTTTTATGTTCTTTTCTTATCTTTCTAAATATATCATCACTGACAGCAATTCTGCTTTGATAATCCAAAGCAGAAAAAGGCTCATCAAGCAATAACAAATCAGGTGATACGGCCAGCGTGCGGATTAATGCCGCACGCTGCTTCATTCCTCCGGATAACTGATTGGGATAATGATTTCTAAATTCGAACAAGCCATATTCCATAAGCATTTTTTCAACGCGCTCAATATTTTCTTTATTTAACATATTTTGAAGTTCAAGACCAAGTACTGCATTCTTATATACAGTCCTCCAATTAAATAACTGATCGCTTTGAAGCATATACCCGATTTTAACGTTGCCATTAAAGTTTACTTCACCGCTCGTTTTTTCAATGAGTCCTGAAAGTATTGATAAAATGGTACTTTTCCCGCAACCGCTAGGTCCTATTAATGCTATAAATTCACCTTGTCGGATTGAAATTGTAAAATCCTGCACTGCAACAGTCATGCCATTTTTATCAAAATATGTTTTTGATAAGTTGCTTATGTTTATAAGCTCTTTCATAAAACTATCCCCTATTGATTTTTACTGTAAATTCTCCGAGAAAGATGGATCAAATAAAATTTCGTAATCTACTTTATCTTCTTCGTTTAATATTCCCGCACTTATAATAATTTCAAGCAGATGATCGAAAGATTCTTTCGTAAACATTGGGCTTTCATTCCACGAATCTTGTGATTTGTATCGCTCAACCACACTCGTTAAATCTTCTATACTCATATCGGAGAAATATGGATGTATCGCTTCGGCAATTTTTTCATTGCTATTTTCCTGTACCCACTTCATCCCTTTGTTTAAGCCATTCGTAAACGCTTGTATCACATCTGGATTTTGTTCGATATATTCTTTTGTGGCATTATAACAAGTATAGGGCACTACTCCGCTTTCTTCGCCTATTGAAGCCACAACATAACCTTTCCCTTCTTTTTCTAAAGCTAGCGCGCTCGGTTCAAACAAAGCTACATAATCTCCTGTTCCTTGCAAAAATGCGCCTGCCATTGCACTAAACTGAATGCTCGTATCAACTGTAACATCAACATTAGGTTCTAAACCATTTTGTCTAAGCACCCATTCCAAGCTCATCTCCGGCATTCCGCCTGCTCTGCCGCCAATAATATATTTGTCTCTCAATTTATCAAATGTGAAATTTTCATCTGGTTCTCTCGCGACTAAGAAAGAACCATCACGCTTTGTCAGCTGTGCAAATGTAATTAGATAATTTTCTCTGCCTTCATTGTAGACGTACACTGTGGACTCAGGTCCGCAGAACCCTATATCGCTCTCTCCTGATAACACTGCTGCTGTTACTTTATCGGCACCGGCGGATGTAACAAGTTCTACATTTAACCCTTCCTCTTCAAAAAAGCCAAGCGATAATGCCGCATATTGCGGAGCATAAAACACACTTCTAGTAACTTCAGTTAATGTAATATTTTTAAGTTCTTCACTTTTTTTATCCCCACACCCAGCAAATGATAATATTATCGCTGTTAAAATAAGTAAAATAATACAAGACTTTAAAATAATTTTCACCTAGAATTACCTCCTGTTAAAATAACCTAGCCATATGGCTAAATCTATTTGCAGTATATGTCACATATCAAATATTTGTTAATTATTTAAACAACAAACAACAGTCACCTAAAATTAAATTGACTGTTGTTTAAATACAGAACAAAGAACTATAAATCGAGAATTTTACCACATGTAATTTTTCTGCGAGAATCTGAAGGTTGTGTTGTAAAGTCATCTGAATTACTGTGTGTAATAACAATCCCTTCAATCACTTCATCAGCATTTGAAACGATCTGTCAAAAATGAATTCCAGAAATAACCGTTATTTGAAGATAAAAGCAGTAAATCAATAGCATGATACGGATGTGGATATGATATGGATCATCACAGCGGAGCTTCCACGTCTGCAAATTCATCCTTAGTATTACCGCCGTATTTTTTTCCTTCATGAATATGAGGCAGTATCGCTGAATTATAGCTTCTATTTTTAGGCAGAGTAAATATTTCAGAAGTTACGATAACACCATTAGGCCTTTGAGTAAAAGTAATGATGTTATGTAGCGCTCTGTTATTTCTGCCGTCTTTTACAAAAGCTACAGCATCCAATTTATTTTCGCTATTATAAATCTCTTTGAATTAAGATTATTTTAAACATTATATTAAAGCATCTATCATCATATCATATGAACCAAATGTTTGAATGTAGTAAAAAATATTTAAAAATGAATATGGATAATTGCCCCCGATAAGTAATTTAGTTATTTATGTTCATATGAAAACATAAAATATATAAGAATTATTTTATAAAAATACTTAACTTTTTCTTAATAAAAGTTTATAATAATAAATAAGTAAAATATTTTGTCAACAGATGGTATTAAATAAATGGAAGAACTCACTAAAGAAAAACTCCTTGAAACTTTATTACAATCATATTCGGCTTACTTCGACATTGAAAATAATATATATATAAATGATTCATATTATGACGCAGTTGCCAAATATCATTCGCGCAGTGAAAAATATTTGTTGACCAAAAAAGCTAAATTATGGGCAGCAGAAACAAATGAATATGTTTTTTTTATAAAATGTAATCGTTTCGATTGCGAATTATTTAAAAAGAGTAGCACAGATATCATAGAACAATCTTTGAAAATGATTCAGCCTCATAATGAACATATGTATACATATATATCAATGATTGTAATTGCAGACGAAATAGATGACGCCGCCAGAGAACAATTTATAAAATTTAATTTTAGAAAGAACTTTTTATTTTCATTGCATGGTTGGACTGAGTTAAGAATTGCAGTTTTTAATCTTGCAGAGAAAACTATAGAAACAAATTCACTCGGAAAGGAACTTAAGCAGAATTTTAAAAAGACTCTAAAAAAATTTTATATAAATTAAGGAGGAGACTTTTTCTATGAGCTCACTAGTTATTTTATTAATTGGCGTCGTGCTCCTGATCTTAGGTTATATTTTCTACGGAAAATGGCTTAGTGAACAATGGGGCCTCGATCCAAACAGACCTACTCCTGCGCATACGCAGACCGATGGCCTTGATTATGTACCGGCAAAAGCTCCTGTATTATTAGGTCATCATTTTTCTTCAATTGCCGGAGCCGGCCCTATCAACGGACCAATTCTGGCAGCGATTTTCGGTTGGGTTCCAGTATTCTTATGGATCATTATTGGCGGAATATTCTTTGGAGCCGTACAAGACTTTTCATCATTATTCGCTTCTATCCGTCACAAAGGTCAATCGATCGGTTACATAATTGAAAAAAACATTGGTGTCAAAGCCAAGAGATTATTTCTATTATTCGCTTACCTTACATTGCTTCTTGTGGTAGCTGCCTTTGCAAGTATTGTTGTCAGTACTTTTAACGGTTTTGATGCAGAAGGCGCAAAAGTTGCAGCTAATGGATCGACTGCCACAATTTCTATTTTATTTATTTTAATGGCTATTATCTTCGGCTTCAGTGTATATCGAAAAAAAGCACCTTTAGGAATAATGACGATTGCAGGAATTATCGCAATCGTACTCTCCATCATCATTGGTCTTAACTTTCCTGTCTATTTGAGCGCGCATGCTTGGTTAGTCATTGTTCTTATTTACATCTATATCGCATCGGTAACGCCGGTATGGATACTTCTCCAGCCTAGAGACTACTTAAGTTCGTTCTTACTCTATGGCATGATGGCTGCTGCGATTATAGGCGTATTTGTATCGCATCCACAACTTGCGCTTCCAGCTTTTACAGGGTTTGGCGGATTAAACGGAAACAGTCAATTATTCCCTATGCTGTTTATCACAGTTGCCTGCGGAGCTATTTCAGGATTCCACAGTTTAGTTGCTTCCGGCACAACCGCAAAACAACTTAATACTGAAAAAGATGCAAAAGTAATTGGCTATGGTGGTATGCTTATAGAATGTGCACTTGCCATTATGGCTTTGATCGCTGCCGGCATTTTATTTAAAGATGGTGCTCTTTCAACTCTGGCTCCAACAGCAGTATTTGCGACCGGCATTGCGACTATGATTCAAGGATTTGCCGGAGCTGCGGCATATAATGTTGCATATGCACTAATTATTTTAGCAGTATCTGTGTTCTGCCTAACATCGCTGGATACAGGAACTCGTCTTGGAAGATTTATGTTCACCGAGTTCTTCTTGCTCGGCGAAGAAGACCGTACACAGCTGACAGGTTGGAAAAAGGTTATTACAAATCCATATATCTCTACATTGATCACTGTTGCTATTGGCGGAGCCATGGCTCTTGGCGGTTATGCCAAAGTTTGGCCTCTTTTCGGTGCAGCAAATCAATTGCTCGCGGGACTGGCTCTCTTAGCTGTGGCAGCATGGCTGGGCAATATAGGCAAAAACAATAAAATGTTTATGTTCCCGATGGCCTTCATGCTCGTTGCAACTATTACAGCACTTATCATCACAATAATAAGCAAAATAAAAGCGCTGACTGCCGGCACAGGTACAATGGGAGCCGAAGGTCTTCAAGTAATATTTGGCGTATTGTTAATCATTCTCGCCATTAACCTGGCAATCGAGGGTGTTAGAACTATAAGGAATAAAAAGACATTGAAGACAGCCGAATAAATACTATTCGTATCATAAAAAAAGCTACGGAATATTCGTAGCTTTTTTTATGATACTGTTTATAAAGAAGCTTTTAAAATTTGCAGCACGTCGTTTTCATTTAATGGATAAAACGCATTTTGCAATCCCTTAGCACCCTTTCGAGCCATTATTTCAAGATTTTCTTCCCCTATTCCAACTTCTCGTAATGTCGATGGAATATCCATAGAATCAAACAAAGCTTTTGTGTTATCTATTGCTGCATTCGCAATATCAAACTTATCCTTTTTAGGATCAATTCCCCAAACATTTATACCGTATTCCACAAATTTGTATACCGTTTGTTCATTAAGTATATATTTCATCCAGTTTGGAGTCAGGATGGCTAATCCTACACCGTGCGTTATGTCGTAATAAGCACTTAATTGATGTTCGACTGGATGGCAGGTAGAGGCTACTTCATTGCCTCTCCATGTTACTCCGTCAATCGCCAAACATGCCGCCCACATTAGATTGGCCCGTGCTTCATAATTATTAGGTTCTCTGTATGCAACGGGTCCATAATATATACATGTTTTTAAAATAGCTTCTCCTACTCTGTCCTGTATATAAGCACTTTTCACACGTGTAAAATATTTTTCAAATGCGTGAGACATAATATCGGCAACTCCTGCTGCGGTTTGTGTCTTCGGTACGCTATAGGTATATTCTGGATCAAGAATTGATACTTTAGGATAAAACAGCGGGCTAAAAGCAGCTTGTTTATCACTTGTTTCCATATTGGAAATAACAGCGCCTCTATCCATTTCCGAGCCTGTTGCAGATAGTGTAACAACTGTGAATATAGGCAATGCTTCCTTGATTAAACCGGAATTTAAAACTAAATCCCACGCATCACCATCATATTTCGCCGCTGCTGCAGTTACTTTCGCGCAATCTATTGTGCTTCCGCCGCCCACAGCAAGAATTGCATCTATATTATTTTCCTTGCAAAGCACAGCTCCTTTTCTTACCGTATCAATACGTGGGTTTGGTTCTACTCCCGGAAGTTCTAGCCATTCTATTTTATTTTCTTTAAATATACTAATTATAGTATCATAAAGCCCGGTTTTTTTGATGCTGCCTCCTCCATATACAAAAAGAACTTTAGCTCCATATTTTTTTATGGATTCACTCAAATGACAAATTTGCCCTTTGCCGAAATAAATCTCTGTTGGTAACTGAAAATAAAAATTATTCATCACATTTCCTTTCAAACTAAGTATTACTATTATATTTATTATATTATAATACATTTTTTGTTTTATTTTACAATAACTCTTGAATTAGAACATAATTGCTATATTTTAAAATAATTATTTTTATATATATCCCGGATCTAATAAATTTTTTAACATATATTTTTATATATTTTTATTCGATATGATTAAAATTTTATATATGGTCAATAAACAATAAATTTTGTTATAAAAATGTTATACTTAATTAAAAATAAAATAAAACATTTAGTATACTTTATTATGATTATTTGGAGGTAAATATGCAACAATTCCCATCTTTGTTTTCAGAACTTAAAATTGGCAAAAGAATATTAAAAAATCGTATTATTGTCTCCCCCACAGGAGAAACAATGCCAAATTTTGATGGATCAATAAGCACACAAGTCGTAGCTTATTATGCTGAAAAAGCAAAAGGAGGCGCAGCCGCAATAACGTGGGGCATTTTGGCTGTAGAATTTCCAAGAGGAAAAACCGGCGACGTTAAAAACCGAGCCGATACACCAAAAGTTGTGAAAGATATGAATCGTATGGCAGAAAGCATTCAACGTTATGGTGCTTTATTTATTCCTCAGCTTTTTCATGCAGGCGCTATGACAAATTCTGAAGCCACTGAAGGACAGATGCCTGTATGCGTCAGTGATAAAGACGTAGAACATTTATATATCAGCCGCTACAGGCAAGCAGGCCCCATGCATGAACTTACAACACAAGAAACAAAGGAAATGGTGCAAAAATTTATTAAGGCAGCGACATACTGTAAAGATGCAGGATGTGACGGCGTGAATATTCACTGTGCACACGGATATCTGATCAACCAATTTCTATCTCCTGATACCAATGCAAGAACAGATGAATACGGTGGTAATTTTGAAAACAGAATCCGTTTCTCAATCGAAGTCATTGAGGGAATACGTAAAGCAGTTGGTCCCGACTTTATAATAGGCGCAAGAATACCCGGTCGAGAATGGGTCACGAATTGTATGACAGAAGAAGAATGTATAGAATTTGCACGACGCATGGAAAAAGCAGGATGCGATTATTTGGATGTAAGCGCTGGGTTGAATATGTCGCAAGCCAAAGTAATTGAAACCGAAGTTTATGAACAAGGTTCCAAACTAGAATATGCATTAAAAATAAAAAAAGCTGTATCCATACCCGTAGGAACAAATGGCATGCTTCGAGATCCTGAATTTTGCGACAGTATTATTAAAGATGGCAAAGTGGACTTTGTGCTTCTTGCCAGGGCAGTCATTTGTGACCCTTACTGGCCGCAAAAAGCTTACGAAGGAAAAGTCGATGAAATCAGACCTTGCATATCTTGCAATGACGGATGCATGGGTCGCGTAAGAAGGCGTCTTCATGTCAGTTGTGTTTTAAATCCTATAGCCGGACGCGAAGTAGAATTTGCTAAATTACCAAAATCAGAAAATCCTAAAAAGGTTGTAGTTATCGGCGGCGGCATTGCCGGTATGCAGGCTGCAATTGTAGCTTCTCAAATCGGTCATCAAGTTACCCTTTTCGAAAAATCTAATGAGCTCGGGGGACAGCTAAATCTTGCTTGTGTGCCACCATATAAAGAAAAGATCAAAAAAGCAAGTAACTGGTTTGCAGCTGAAGTTACTCGTAAAGATGTTGATATAAATTTAAACAGCACAGTTGACTTGCAAACAATAAACGCAGTAAACCCTGACGCTATTATTGTTGCAACGGGGGCTGTTCCTATTATGGATGTACCTATTTCAGGCCTTGAAAATACCGTCCAATCCTGGGATATTTTAAAAGGCAATGTAGCTGTTCCACAAAATTTAAATGTAACAATCATAGGCGGAGGGATCGTTGCCTGTGAAGTAGCTCAAATGCTACTTCAAAATAATAATAAAGTTACCATTATTGAAATGCTTCCACAAATAGCAGGTGCTTTGGAAGATATTCATCTGACGGATATGCTTTGTGAATTTCAAGAACATAATGTTGACCTTTATGTAGATTCTGTTGCTAAAAAAATCACTCGGAATTCGGTTATGTTTGAAAAAAACGGAAAAGAAATAACTGTTAATACAGATATAACCATATTATCTGTCGGACAAAAGCCGGAAGGCCTGGGACTTATAAAAGAATTAAAAGAAGCCGGATATAAAGTGGTAACCATTGGAGATGTCAAAAAACCCGCTAAAATTTGCAATGCAACACTGGATGGTCTCTATGCAGGATTAGATATTTAGAATTTACAACAAAAACCGCAGTGCTACTGCGGTTTTTGTCAATTTATTCTTACTTTATTAAATCTTTTTTATTTACAACATTATAGGGCATTTGACCTTTGAGCACACTAATTGCGCTTTCTACAACTTTTTTTCTGAGTTCATCAAATGATTCTTGGCTGTTAAAAGCAAAATGAGGAGTAAGTACGATATTTTTATATTTTAAAATTCTCTCATTAAGATTTGTTAAAGGTTCTGTTTCTAAAACGTCTAAGCCTGCAGCTTTCACAATGCCTTCATCAACCGCATTAAGTAGATCTTCCTGACATACAAGCCCTCCTCGTGATGTATTGATTATAACCATTCCTTTTTTCATAATATCAAATCGCGGTTTACTGATAAGGTGAAAAGTATCCTTATTTAGCGGTACATGTACAGAAATAATATCTGCTGTCTGACATAATTCTTCCAAAGTTACTTTTTGAACATTGTTTTCTTTAAAGACTTTTTCTGCGATATATGGATCATATCCAATCAATTTAAACCCGAATCCTCTCATATATTCGGCAGTCTTTCTTGCAATATTCCCAAAACCACATAGACCATAGGTTAATCCGGATAATCGTTTGACAGAGTACCCATGTGCTTCCCCTATCCATTTTCCATCGTGTACCATGTCATTTCTGTAACTTATCTGACGCAGACAATCTAAAGCAAGCGCCGCTGTATGCGCTGCTACTTCTTCAATGCAGTAATCCGGGATATTGCATACTGCTATTTCCATTTTATTACAAGCATCAACATCAATGACGTCGTAGCCGATTCCATAACGCACCATTACTTTACAACTCTTAAGCTGCTCTATCACTTGTGCAGGTGTTTTTCTCATTCCAATGAGTACTGCATCCGCATCTTTACACTTTTCTATATAATCTTCATCATTCGAAACATTGGCTACGAAAAAGTCAATGTCTTCTTTTGCAAACATCATTTTTTCCCTTTCAGGATCAAAATTCCAAAAATTATCTACAAGCACCGCTTTCATTTCTCTCTCCTAATTTTTTTATAATAACCTCTATAACTTTAAAAATTCTTTAATTATTATATTCTCTATCCATAATATAATCAATTGAAATTTGATAACAGTTTTAAACATTAAAATAGTTTGCATATTGCGCGGCTAATATAATAGCTTCTGTCATGCTTACTTCACTTGCTATTCCTTTTCCCGCAATATCAAATGCTGTACCATGATCTACCGAAGTCCTTAAAAACGGCAAATTGTTTGTAATCGAAATAGTTCGCTCAAAATCCACCATTTTTGTCGCAATATGGCCCTGATCATGATAGAGTGATAATATTGCATCATATTTTCCTCTTAGCCCCATAAGAAAAACACTGTCTGCAGGTACCGGACCTATAACATTCATTCCTTCCCTGCGTGACTGCATAATGGCCGGTTCAATTTCTTTTATCTCTTCATTTCCAAAAAGTCCATGCTCACCGCTATGAGGATTAAGCCCTGCGACAGCAATTCTAGGATTTTGCATTCCAAGACAATTTAGTGCTTGACCACATCTTATAATAAATTCATAAACATTTTGTTGAGTCACAAATGCACATGCTTTTTTAAGCGAAAGATGTCTCGTGAGAAAAAATACTCTTAAATTATATACTTGAAACATTGTCAATGGATTATATGAATTTGTCAAACTTGCTAATATTTCCGTATGCCCTATGAAGGGAATATTGGCTGCTTTTAAAGATTCTTTATTGATCGGCGCGGTAGCAATAGCATTAATTTTTTTTTCGATAGCAAGCTGTGTTGATTTTACAATATATTCATAGGCAGCACTTCCGCATGATGCTTGTATTTCCCCGACTTTCATATTGACGATATCGATATTTGCCATGTTTATCAAATCAATTGTACCGGGTTCAAAAAAACCATCATTTACATTCTCTATAATATGAATTTTTAATTGCAAGTTATATTTTTTAATAAAATATTCTAAAATTTCTTTGCATCCTACTACGACCGGTCTACAGGCATCGTATATTTTATCATGCATCAGTGCTTTAAGAATAATTTCCGGTCCAACACCGGCGGGATCCCCCATAGTAATTCCGATATATGGTTTATTCATTTATAGCTTCTCCTTTTATCATACAGCCTTTTTTCTTTATATGATTAGACAAATATTCAACACAAGCTATAAGTGCATTCTCGTCTCCAACCAGTCCACCTTTTGTAATAATAGGATATCTATGATATTTTCCGCCAAAGATCGTACCGAAAATAGCCAAGGGCAATACTTCATCTTCTACAATGATTGCTGATGCGCCAAGCTCTTTGCAGACTGCCACGGAGATATCTCCGCCGCTCGTATAGAGGCCGGAGATTTTATTTGAGCTATCTTGCATTATTATTGACGTTATTTTTGCAATGCCTTTTGCAATACGTTTTGAAACTTCTTCTTCTGTTATGTTTTGCTTTTCTGATTCAATTTTAAGATTCATAACATTTTCCTTCACGATACTTGTCGTAATCCCTATAATTTCATAATCGATTATTCTGGCTTTTATAAATTCAGATGCTCTTGCACACTCGTTCATCAGAGAATCTGTATCTAATAGATTTTTTGTATTTATACTATAAAAAAGCGTATGCTTCCTTTTTTGTAATTGTAGTACTTGATTTTTTGTAAGCTCTGTCATGCTTCCTATACTTAAAAGAATTTTTTTGTTTGGCTGCACCTTTGAACGATCAACAAATTCAGCAGCTAAAGCCGCAGTGAAGGGTCCCGGGTCCACAGATATTATAGGTAAATCTATGCCTTTTGCTGCTTTGGCAATATTGCTTAAATCTTCATTTGTAATAGCATCGATCACAATTATTCTGTATCCCTTTTCTGCCGCTGCTTTAATCTGATTTTTTATGCAATCAGAACCTTTTAATAGTTCGTTTAATTGAATTGATTTAATTTCACCTTCATATTGCCGAGAAATGATCATCTCTATTTTTGACTGTAAAACAGGATTTACTACGTCTTTTGCTGCTTCTGTATTTTCAAGCGGCATTTGATCTATTAAAATATATCCACCTATGCATATCCTGTTTGAATCAGGAAATGCCGGCACAACGATAGCTATATGTTTCGGTAAATAATCAAGCATAGATTTAATTTCCGCACCTATATTTCCGCGTAAAGTGCTATCAATTCTTTTGCTGTAGAATAACACATCGTGATGCAATATTTTACTGAGAACTTTTTGAACCTTCTTATAAGCCAGTTCTTTTGATAGACCTCTTGATGCAGCATTGATAGAAATGGCGTCAACGGAATCAAAAACACTTTCATCAAAAGTATCCGTGTCTAAAAAAGTGATTGCATGCATACCCTGTTTGACAAGTAAGGTGCTTGTTACATTGGCTCCTGTTATATCATCTGCGATAACAACTACTTTTGACATGCTATTTCCTTTCAAACAGTTCATTTCAGAGATTGATTTTTATACATACATTTTTATAATTACTTGAAAGATCAATTGTTTTGCTTATTTAGACTAGATAATTGTATTTATATTTATATATTTTGTCAAATGACAATCAATCGCTTTATTTTAATCTCTATCAGCTAATAGTATCATAAGAATAAGTAGCTTAAATAATTTTAAAAGGGACATACTGGCTTATGTCCCTTTTTTCATCTGCTAATAAATAATACTTTTATTAATTGTATTCCATTTATTATTATATATTTTTTTGTTTTTCACGCAATATTATTTTTTATTTCATTGTTATAATCTCAGCATTATTGATAGCTTTTTGGGATAATTCTTGCCCTAATCCAGGTAAATCAGGAATGTCGAAATATCCGTTTATAGGTTGATAATCATACTCACATTGCTCAATGATTGCCTGTGTTGTATTCGCAAAATGGTGTTCGTGTATTGTAAAATTCGGAATAGCTGCTTCTAAATGAAGCGCAGCCGCTTTCCCGACAGGGCTTGTGCATACATGTGCTTGAACACCCACATCGTATACATGGGCCATATCAGCAATTTTCTTCGCTTCCGTAAGTCCGCCGCAATTGCCGATATCAGGCTGAATTAAAGAAAGGCTTCCGTTTTTAAAGAATGGTAAGAATCCCCACCTTGTATATGTTCTTTCTCCCCCCGCCAAAGGAATATCTGTATTATCTGCAATTTTTTTCATAACATCAGGATTGAGCGGAGTGCAGCCTTCCTCTAAGTACATAATATCATATTGCCGTGCCATTTTCGCAAATTGTATTGCTGTATTTGCATCTGTCATCGCATGATTTTCGCAAATTATATCCACATCACATCCTACTACTTTTCTTACAGCGGCGAGTCTTTCTTCTCCTATTTTCATAATTTCTCTGCTGAGATACCCGATAGTATCCAAATGCCCTAAAAGCTTCCCGTCTCTGTTAAAACGTATAAAATTAATTTTTATTGCATCGTATCCCTCTTCCATAGCTTTTTCTGCCGCCTTGCAATAAAAATCTACGGATCCGCCGGCATCGGATGGATCAAAATCTTTCACCCCCCATCCAAATTGAAGCTGGCTTGCATATGCCCTCAATTTCACTCTTTGTTTTCCGCCTAATAATTGGTAAACAGGTTGATTACACACTTTTCCTTTTATATCCCAGAGAGCTATATCAATAGCACTGATCGCCGCCATCAAGATTGCCCCGTTTCCCTGTCCCCAGAATGATCTTTTAAATAATTTTTCCCAAATGACTTCGTTATACATCGGATCCATTCCAATAATCATAGGCGCGAAATCTTTTATAAGTTCAAGAGCACCTCTTGCACCGCTACCGATCCCAACTGCCGCTTCTCCTAAGCCATAGACGCCCTCATCCGTATTTATTCTGCAAATAATTGGCCTTGTGCCGGCTCTGTCTTTTTTCAACGCTAACACATCAACACTTTTAATCTTCATACAACAAACCTCCTCATACTTTCATAGATTAAGTATATCAGATTTCAATTTTATTTAAACTTTAATAATATAAAATGTATTAACTCAGCTTCGAAAAATTAATAATTATTTATGGATATAGACAAAAAACACGCTATTGCGTGTTTTCATTCTTTAATAGAGTTTTAACCTAAAAAACCACTTCTATAAGTGGTTTTCACAATTCAACTGAATGCTGCTTTTATATTATTTTTTATTAATTAAAATTATATTCTGTTAGTATGATCTCTCTGTCTGTGGTTTTGTCATTAAAGTATTCGTAAAATGATAACGCCAAAAAGCTGCCCGTAATATTATATACATTTTCAAATCCAAAATGCTGAAGAAGCAACACGGCATAATAGCTTCTTTGCCCGGTTCTGCAATGAACGTATACAGGAACATCTTTGGGAATTTCTTCTATTCTGCTCCTAATCTCACTTAAAGGAATATTGATAGCACCTTTTATATGCCCAATATCATATTCGCATTTTTCTCTTACATCCAATATAAATTCATTATTTTCAACAAGTTCTCTTATCTTATTAACATTAACTTGTTTAAAATCTTTCTTTAAAAGGTTTGAAGCGATATATCCAGCATGATTAACTACATCTTTCGCGGTTGAAAACGGAGGTGCGTAGCATAATTCCAAGTCTTTTAAATCGTCTACTGTTCCCCCGAATTTTATGACTGTCGCGATTATATCTATTCTTTTTATCGAATCTCCTTTTCCGATAGCCTGCGCTCCCAATATTTTTCCTGTTGGAACTTCAAACAAAAGTTTTAAAAACAATGGATTACTATCAGGCATTATTCCGACTTTATCCGGAAGTACCAAATTTACGATATCATAATTTATTTTTAAATTTTTTGATTTTATGGCCGCTTCACACAATCCCGTTGATGCGCCGTTGTAATCAAATACTTTTATAGCCGATGAACATATGTAACCCTTATTTATTGTAGACTTTTTATTGATATCATCTGCAGCGATTCTCGCTGCTTTTATAGCAGGTCCCGCGAGCGGCAGCTTTATCTTAGAATCTGTAAGCGCATTATATACTTCAATGGCGTCTCCGACCGCATATATGTCTTTATCGCTTGTTCTGTATTTTTCATCAACTTTTACAGCTCCCGTTTCGCCTATCTCAAGTCCCGCTTCTTCGGCTAGCGTAGTCTCTGGTATTACCCCTTTCGCCATTACAATAGCTTGTGCGCTTATTTCTTTTCCGGAAGAAAGTATAGCTTTGTCGTCTTCAATTTTTTTTATTTTCTCTCCAATATATAAGTTGATACCCTTATCATATATTTCTTTATGCAATATCTGAACCATATCATAATCAAATATATTTAATACCTGCCTTGAGGCAATGACGATCGAGACCTTGCATCCGGCCTTCCTTAAATTTTCTGCTGTCTCTACTCCTATAAATCCTCCGCCTACAACGACTACTTCCTTCGTATCGTTGTTTTTCTTGATAAACTTATTTAAACAATCAATATCTACTACATTTCTTATAAAAAAAACGTTGGCGCTATCTAGCCCGTCAATTTTTTCCCTTACGGGCTTCGCTCCCGGAGAGAGTATAAGCTTGTCATAGTTTTCCGTATAAACATCACCCGTCATAACATCTTTGACAGTTATATTTTTATTTGTTCTGTCTATTGACATTACTTCATTGTTTACTCTGGCTTTAATATTAAACCGTTTTAAAAAAATCTCGGGGTTCATTAAAACCAAATCATCCGAGTCGTTGATAATACCGCTTAAATGATAAGGAAGAGCGCAATTTGAAAAAGAAACATGCGGTCCCCTTTCAAACATAACTATTTCGTCTTCCTCACTATTTCTTCTAAGTCTCGCAGCTGCCGAAGCTCCGCCTGCAACCCCTCCGACAATTAAAATTTTACGTCCCATATCCATATCCTTTATTTAAGTTTTTTTGTAAGTTAGCCTATGCATATATTAATGATATTTATCTGTCGAGTTTACATCTTCTGTAGATATGTAAAACCTACTTACTTTATTGATTCTACATTATCTTATTGAAAAATTCAAATGTTTTAAAGATGTTAATATAAATTCATTATAAATTAAAAAGCCACGTTTAAGCGTGGCTTTAGCATTGATAACAATTTTATCTGTTATGATTAAAGTGTCCCTCATTGGCAAGCGGAGCGATAGTGCTCACCCATCTGTTTGTATAATTAAAAAATCCCGCTATGTACGCCGCTTCCAAAATTTCATGATCATTCAATCCTGCTTCTCTGAGTTTATCAATCTGCCCGGTTGTAATCTCTTGAGGGTAAACAGTTACAAAATAAGCGTAATCACATAAAGCCCGTTGTTTTGGTGTAAGCTTTGCCGAGCGATAATTATATATTATTTTATCTACCCATATCGCATCACCGGTCAGCCCTCTCAACATATCACCATGAGTTGTTAGACAATAAGAACAGCAGTTAATAGAAGACACAACCAATCCAATCATTTCTTTATCGGCTGTGCTCAAATAACAGGTTTCGGGTGTGAATAAAGACGCTTTAAAATCCAAAAATCCTTTGTACTGATGAGCGTTCAAAGGCAGGACTTTAAACAAATTATTGATAAATCCCCAATTATTCATCTGAGCTTCAATATTTTTATCAAAGATTTCCTGAAGCTCTTTTGGTATTTCGTTTTCCTTCGGCTTTTGCAAATAAGATAATTGCTTTTCGTATTTAGTACTCATTTCACACAATCTCCTTTTTTATTTTAATATTTTTAACCCTATATCCTTTAAATCAAAGAATTAAGGATATTAAATAAAAAAACCGCCTCTGATTACTATCAGAGACGGGATATGCCCGCGGTACCACTCTGTTTATCCATATATACAATTATATAAGGACCACTCCATTCAGGTTCTATCAAACCCTAAGCCAATAACGCGGCATACGCAACTTCTTACATTTTTCAGATGTTTTGATCGGGAGTGACTTCATTTCCCAGACAGCATCGATTCGCACCAACCATCGACTCTCTGAAACTTGTTTATAGAAAACTCTTTCTCCGTCATTTCATTAATATAAATTTTAAAAAGAATAACATATTCTTTTTATATTTGTCAATATTTATTTTGTATTTTTTTATCAAGTAAATATATACTGCTTTTCTACAGACTTTTACGTATAATTATAAATCAATTATTTATGAAGCTACAAATGTGCTCCATCTAAAGCGCAAATAATTACTTACTCTCCCCTGGCATAAACATTACATCAACCATTTCATCCAGTATTGTGGTCGAGATTTGAAGCTTATTTATCGTGGCAAGCTTACTTTCCGCTTCGGGAGATGTGAAATTAAATTCGTCTTCTAAAATATCAATATCTATTGTATCATCAAGAGTATTTGCTGCAGCATATACAAATAGACAAAAATCTATATTACTTGTTTTTTCTCTACTACCGTCCGCTTTTAAAAGCTCTCCAAATTCAGCAAACATAGTAACGTCCGTAATATAGCCACTGCTATTTTCTGTCAATTGCATATGTGTATTTTCAAATATTTGAGAAGATGGTTGAACTACAAACGTATATATTTTTGATAATGTTTCCTCATCATCTATAATAGATATTGGTATCAGTGTACCAAATTCCCCCAGCTTTTCAGCAAAAGTATCCGTAAATTCTCCTACAGTTAAATCAAAGTTCTTTTGATTTTTCTGTTCATCTGTTTGTTTTTCAACGGTATTGCAACCAGCCGTATAAATACATATTATTAAAACGACCATAATAACTATTAATCTTTTTTTCATTTACTCTGCACCTTTCTCTTTCTCAATCATTTGAATAATATAATAACATAACATTATATCATTTCAATTATTTAATTATATAATGCTATAATTTTATGGGTTATATAACGCCTGTTTAACGCTTGAAATCATCTTAAAATATTTAATATAATTATAAATAAGAATAAAAAAGCCACTTATCTAAGTGGCTTTTTTATTTATAAACCGAAGTTTATGCTGGACTTTTGAACATCAATCTACTGATTGAAAATTTTCAAAACAATATCTAAAAAATCCTTGCATAATGTTTGTTAATTATAACCGAATTTTATTTCAAATACTTATTTGTGTCATTTAAGAAGTTGATTATTTTTAAAAAAATCCTCCCATGGATCAATTCCGCTAATCCTTGCAATCGCGTCCGTGATATCTACTCCATCAGGGGCAACCGTGTCAAGCTCAGCCCACAAAATAGGCATGGATACCTTAGCCCCTTTTCTCGCCCTCAACGAATAAGGAGCAATGCTTGTCGCACCTTTTCCGTTGCGAATCCAATCGATAAATATTTTACCCCTACGTTCAGCTTTTCTTACATTGCTTGTATAACGGTCAGGCCATTTTTGCTCCATAACTTTGGCTATGTTTCTTGAGAAATCATGAAACACATCCCATGAAACACTGGGTTTTAAAGGGATAAGCACATGATAACCTTTGCCTCCGCTTGTTTTAAGATACGACCTCAGACTCAACTCGTCAAGAATACTTTTGAGATCTTTAACTCCTGTGCGTATTCTGCTCAAATCCATTTTTTCATCGGGATCTAAATCAAATACCATTATATCGGGCTTTTCAATCTCATCTGCACGGCTCCCCCATGTATGAAACTCCAGCGTTCCCATCTGCGCTTCACTTATAATTCCTTCTGCGTTCTCAATATAAAAATATTCTTCTGCCTCCCCGCTGCCGGTTAAAACAGACATCGTGACAATTCCCTTGCTTTTCGGTCCGGGATGTTTCTTATAAAAACATGTCTGTGATATTCCTTTGGGACATCGTACAATACTTAAAATTCTATGACCGACATATGGCATCATGCGTTGGGACACCTTTTCGTAATACCGTACAACATCCTCTTTTGTGATTTCAGAGTCATCAAATATAACCTTGTCTGGGTTGGTAATCTTTATTCCCTTGATAAAAACGCTTTTTTCGTTTGTTTTCATTGCTTTCTTTTTTTTCTCGTCGACTACTTCCTTTTTTATATCTTTTGGATTTTTATCCGTTCGGAGACCTTTGTAACTTGCATGCCTTAAAAGATTATCTTTGGTCCATTCGGCGAATCTTATTTCCGCGGCTAATTCAGGTTCAATCCATGTTATTTTTTCATTTGCCCTTGGTTTAGGTGCTTGTTTAAAAGAAGCTCGTGCTTTGATTAGGCTTTTAAATTTTGTTTCAAGTTCTTTTCTGTCATTTTCGCTCAATCCCGTTCCGGCACGCCCTGTATATATTAATTCCTCGCCTTCATATACGCCGAGAAGAAGCGAACTTATGCCGTTTGCTTTTTTTCCCGAAAGCGTATATCCTCCTATTACAAATTCCTGCCTTTTTTCGCATTTTAGCTTTATCCAGTCTCCGTTTCTCATCCCGCTGTAGATTGAATCATGTTTCTTGCCGATTATTCCTTCCATACCCATTTTGCAAGCCGCGATAAAACTTTCTTCCCCTTTTTCCTTGATATGTCGGCTGTAGTAAAGATTTCCGTTGATGTCTTTCATCAAAGCTTCAAGCGTTTCTTTTCTATCTATCAGACGGCGTTCTCGCATATCCTCCCCATCTAGCGCAAGTAAATCAAAAATAACATATGCAAGATCATCTTGACGATTTGGGTTTTTCATATAATTCTGCAAAGCCTGAAAATCAGTTTTACCCGTTTTGCCCGAAATTATCATTTCGCCATCAAGAACCATAGCCCTCCCGGCTGCCAAATCTATAAGAGAAGTTTCTATATTGCTAAATCGTTTTGTATAATCATTGCCGTTTCTTGTCATCAGTCGTACCATGTTATTTTCAATAAACGCTATGATCCTATAGCCATCATATTTCAACTCATAAAGCCATCCCTTGCCATCGGGGAACTTGTTCACCAATTTTGCAAGCTGCGCATCCGCCCTGTCAAAAGGGTTTTTTATTATTTTTTCATTTTTTCCGGAGTCAATTTCTTCCATTGTGCACCCTGTTCTTATGCTGGTGGCAAACTCCGAAATCTCTGATTCACTTTCGGAATATTTGTCTTTTTCTTTAAGCAAAAGCCAGTTATTGTTCGCTTCGTTATCTTTCGCTTTAAGACGTATCAAAGCCCACTTCCCCTTCAGCCGTCTTCCCTTTAAAGCAAATTTCAGTGCTCCGTTATGAAGACTTTCATCCACATTTCCATCCGGCTCCCAATAACCTTCATCCCAAAGCATAACCACTCCGCCGCCATATTCCCCCTTGGGAATCGTGCCCTCAAAATTTCTGTATTCAATGGGATGATCCTCTACCTGTATGGCGAGCCTTTTGTCGGCAGTGTTATAAGAGGGGCCTTTGGGTACAGCCCAGCTTAAAAGAGTTCCGTTCCATTCCAAACGAAAATCATAATGGTCTCTACGGGCTATATGATGCTGGACTACAAATCTCAGCCGTGCGTCGGAATTTTCCGGCAGACCATGCGGCTCAGGCGTTGTTTCAAAATTCCTTTTTTGATTATACTCATTTAATTGTACAGTCATAAATTATAAAAATCATTCCTTCTCTCTTTTATGCTTTTATAATTATATAATATATTGTAGTTTTTGAAAAACAAATAAAATAATACCTAAGATGAAAAGTTGAATGATTTTATATCTGAAAAATACAAAAAACCACGCAATGCATGGTTTTATATTCCAAATATAGAGCTGATGATGAGATTCGAACCTGCGACCTGGTGATTATAACAGATACCTGGTATGCATATTATATATTTACTTCTAACAAGGTATACACACTGGGATTTTCAGTTATTAAAAAATGAGATTAGGAAAAAAAGTATTTAATAAGGCATAGTAACAATCAACGCCCTCTCCTTGTATGTAACCTACAAACCTAATAACTGTTTTTTCTTTGCGTCAAATTCATCTTGATTTATCACGCCCATATCAAGCAATTGCTTGAACTTTGCCAATTCTTCGGCAGACGAAACAGCTTGCATGGCGCTGTTCTTGTTTTTATTTGCTTTAATTTTCTCTTCTACAAAATTAACAATCTCGTCAGACAAATCGTTTAACTGCTTTATTTTCTTTTCCTGAAATCCGCGTTGTGCAGAAAATGTAACAGTATTCTCATCTTTTAGTGCGGCTCTGACGCCGCCTTGGTTACTTCCGCCGTACAAAGTAGCAAATCGTATATATCCCACTGTAAAATCAATATGCTTTGACTGAATAGCTCTGATGTCAGACATATCAATTGTGGTATTACCGCCACCGCCTGAAGTCACTAATGCCTTAAACCCTTTACGCTCAATAACAACTTTGTCATCAAATACTTTCAACAAACCGTTTTGTCCTTCAAGAACATATTTTGCCGTTTCCATAAAATAACCTCTCCTTCAATTTTTTATTTATTACATCTTATTGAAATTGTAATTATTATAACATGTTTTATAACGCAAATTATATTATAATATATAAAAATATGCTTTAAGGTAATTATATTACAATATAAAATATTCATATTTGTAAAAATACAATTACTAAATGCTTATAACTAGATTAATTAAAAAATAATTAAAAACCACGCTATGCGTGGTTTTTAATTTCTAAAGCGGAATCGGTGACGAGACGCAAGCCCGCAGCTTGCTGATTAAAATAATAATATTTACAAATCTTAAAATAATAGATATTATAATAATAACATCAATAATTGAGGAGACAAAAATGGATGCTTTATACGATATAGCGATAATCGGATGCGGGCCGGCAGGAATATCGGCGGCAATCAACTGCAAAGTAAGGAACAAAAATATAATCTTCCTCGCCTCAGAGTTCTGCACGGCAAAAATGTATAAGTCGCCGCAGATATTCAACTACTTAGGTTACCCCGATATCACAGGCGCGGAACTGAGAGAACTATTTATTAAGCATGCCGTACAAGCTGGCGTCGAGTTCACGAAAGAAAAAATCAGCATGGTTATGCCAATGGGCGGCGAATTCAGAATTGCGGGAGCAAGTGACACCTATAGGGCAAAAGCCGTAATTCTCGCTGCCGGAATAACCTTCGCGAAAGCGATAAAAGGCGAAGCGGAGTTTTTGGGTAAGGGCGTCGGCTACTGTGCGACATGCGATGCGCCTTTATACAAGGGCAAGACTGTTGCGGTGCTTGCCTATGATAAAGAAGCCGAAGAGGAAGCAAACTTTCTTTCTGAAATCTGTAAAAAAGTCTACTTTGTACCGCTTTATAATGATACGGGCGCGCTAAACGAGAAAATAGAAGTCGTAAAAAATACCCCGGTTGAGATTATCGGCGAAGACAAAGTCATGCATCTTGTTCTAAGTAACTCCAAAATTGAAGTCGACGGAGTATTCATAATAAAAGAAGTCGCTTCCCCCGAGCAGCTTGTCCCCGGTGTGGAGATGGACGGTCCACATATAAAGGTAAATCGAAAAATGGAAACCAATATCGAGGGCTTATACGCTGCGGGCGACTGCGCAGGCAAGCCCTATCAGCTTTCCAAAGCGGGAGGCGAAGGGCAGCTGGCGGCGCTGAACGCGATAGTTTATATAGACGGTAAGAAATAAAAAAACATTAAACATCCGATACTATAATTAGATATTTATAGACATAGGTTTATTAAAAAATATCAAAAAGACCACGCATATGCATAGTTTTTATTCCTATACTGAGGCCAGTGATGGGACTCGAACCCGCAACCTGCTGATTTTATATTTAATTATATTTTGGCTGACTCTCTCGCATCTCATCTACGTATTCATCTTTGTTAATTTATATAATACCTATTTCACTTTGTATAGATATAATTTAATATTTATCTAATATAACGTGCTATAATAAAACAAGCATACATTAGTGTATACTGATATATTAAAATTATAGAGGAGGGCCACAATATGAATGATAAAAAGGTTCATTCAAAACACACATCATCCGCTGCCGTTTATGGATTGGGATTAATCGGTGCAGCAATCTATTATATTTCTTCGGCTACTACCTTCTGGATCGGTGTATTAGGGTTCTTGAAAGCTATTATTTGGCCAGTATTTATGGTTTATGGCGTATTGAATTATTTAGGAATGTAGTAGGTAAATTCAGAAATATATCAATTTATAAAAAAGCATACTTTCGCATCATTTCATTGATACCTAGATACCTATTTTTTATCCAAAATTTAAATACAAAGTAGTGAAAAGTATTTCTTGTTGTATACGCTACAATTTCAGTACCGTTCCAAGTAAATTAATAGCAATTATTTTAATATTCTTTCAAATGTTTTTATAAATCTATTTTGCATTAATTAACTTAAATATAACCCAACTGCATCTACCACAATTAATATTGTTGAGAAAACTTTAAAAATATGACTCTTAGGAAAAAAATATGCCAATAGCAGAATTATTACTATACCGACAGCGCTCTACCGATAATTTCAAATAAAATTGCTATTGCAAGAAAAATCTAATACATATTTAATTCCTTTTATTAAATTGATCTGATATTCTATTGATTCTATTGACAATGCTTTAATATTAATTTCGTACCAAGATATTTGCATATTAAATATATTCAGTTTGCAATATGAAAAACGGAGGTTAATATAATAAATTTTACGTTCTATAAAGAATATTAATAAAATCGATAGAATATCATAATTATTGTTATATTTATTACATAGCCAGCTTTATTGATTGCGCTTATTTTTAGTTACATCATTATTTAATAAAAGGTGATAATATGGATATTATTTTAAAGGATTTTTTATAAAAATTGATGCGCAATCAATAAAGCTGGCTATGTTCCTGGAATTATAATTAATTATCTGCTAACAATCTTTTTTAAATATATTTTTTATTTATTCAGCATCAATAAATCTGATATAATTTATAAATTATGTTGTATAATGTTTATGAATTCATGTTCGATTTTCCATAGATAATTAATGTACTTTATCTGTTATGTTGACATGGTGTTGAACTTCTGCATTATTTTCTTCAGTAATTAAATATTTATAATTTTTATTTCATAAATTATTCAATTTCTATATCAAATTTTACTGTAGCACCTTCACTAACCGGCATTGCCATCTGCGCATATCTACAAAGCCATCCAGATTTAACTTTCGGCGGTGGGCATTTCCAATTCTTGAGCCTTTTTTCTATTATATCCTGGCTTACTTCAAGGTTAATAGTACACTTGAAAACATCATATGAAATAATATCCCCGTCTTCAACGATTGCTATTACACCTCCCAAAGCCGCTTTTGGAGATATATGCCCTATTACTCCGCCGACACTCGCGCCGGACAATCTGCCGTCAGTAACTAACGCAACATAGATATATTATTTGTGCTTATTTTTTATTAAATAACAGCTGAGCGCCTTTAGATACAGGGCCTACAAGGTATGCATACTGCGCAAGCCAGCCCGAATCAACTTTAGGCTCTGGACATGCCCAAGCGTCTTGTCTTTTCTTGAGTTCCGCTTCATCTATAACAATGTTTATTGTCCTGCTGTTTAGGTCTATGTCTATTGTGTCGCCTTCTTCTATAAGCGCGATAGGTCCGCCTAGCGCGGCTTCAGGAGATACATGACCTATTACTCCGCCTCTGCTTGCGCCGGAAAAACGTCCGTCCGTTATAAGCGCAACGTCTTTGTCGAACCCCGCTCCGCAGATGTAGCCCGTAACGTTCAGCATCTCCTGCATGCCCGGTCCGCCTTTAGGTCCTTCGTAGCGGATTATCATAACATCGCCTTTATTAATTTTGCCGTCAACAAGCGCGTTCATAGCAGAGTTTTCCGAATTGAATACGCGCGCAGGACCTACATGTTTGTACATTTTTGGGTCTACTCCGCCTATTTTAATAACTGCTCCGAGCGGCGCAATGTTACCTTTAAGTACGCGCAGTCCGCCTTCTTTTAAGTACGGATTATCCATCGGATGAATTACTTCACTGTCATATACAACTGCATCTTTTACATTTTCCGCTATTGTTTGCATTGTAACCGAAAGCATGCTTCCGTCTATTATGCCTGCGTCTATGCCTTGTTTAATAACCGCGCTTACGCCGCCCGCAAAATCCAAATCATCCATTGTATGTTTTCCCGAAGGAGAAAGTTTGCAGACCTGCGGCGCAATTTTGCTTATTTTATCAAAGTCGTCAAGTTCAATATCAAGCCCTGCTGCTCCCGCTATTGCTGGAAGATGAAGCGCTGTGTTTGTAGAGCATCCTAGCATCATATCAACTACTATTGCGTTTTCTATTGTAGTTTTTGTAACTATATCCCGAGGTTTTAAATCTTTCTTAACAAGATCCAAAACAAGCATTCCCGCTTTTTTAGCCATTCTAAAACGTTCGGCTCTTACCGCGGCTACGGTGCCGTTTCCGGGAAGCCCCAGACCGAGTATTTCCATCATACAAGCCATTGAATTTGCCGTAAACATTCCCGGGCATGAGCCTATACCCGGGCAGGCTTCATTTTCGTAAAGTTTAAATTCATCGTCTGTTATTTCGCCGTTTTTTAATTTTGCTAACGATTCAACAGGTCCAATCTCGTTAAGCTTACCGCGGAATTTGCCTTGAAGCATTGGTCCTCCTGTTATTATGACAGTTGGTATATTTACTCTGAGCGCACCTAAAATCATTCCGGGTATAATCTTATCACAGCTTGCAACCAAAACAAGTCCGTCGCAGCCGTGCGCTTTTGCCATTGTTTCAACTGAATTAGCTATTAACTCCCTGCTCGGAAGTGAATATTTCATTTCGGCCGTGCCCAAGCATATGCCGTCGCATATAGCAATGGTTTCAAACATTACCGGAGTGCCCCCCGCAATTCTTACGCCGTCCATTACCGCCTGGCCCACTTTATCAAGATTTGAATGTCCCGGGAAAATATTCGTATAAGAATTTGCCACTCCTATAAACGGCCTTGATATTTCCTCATCCGTAAAGCCTGCCGCTTTTATTAGTGAACGTGCCGTTGTTCTTATGAGACCTTTTTTTATGGTATCGCTTATGCATATTTTATCTGACATTAAATTGTCCTCCTTAATTAAATTATCTCTTTAAATTTTTAATCAAATGCTTAGATTTTCATCTAAGCATTTGAATTTATACTGAATCTGAAATATATAAAATCAATTGTTAAATTAAAAAGTAAATGATCTATTTGTAATTATGAAGCTTGTTCTGCTTCAACTCTGTTATCCATACCCGGAGGTAATTCTCCCTGCTTTTCTAATTTTCTGTATTTTATAAGGTTCTTAATTCCAAAAACAAGCATTGGCAATAACCAGATAACTATTGTAATATATCCAGTATATGTATAGCCTTTTGATATTATTGCTATCAAACCGAATTGCGATATTGCCCATACTATTATTAAAAATCCGCCGGATATTATTGTGTTCTTAAGTTTGTCATTTTCCATTTTCTTTAAAACTGCCTGTCTGAGTCTCGTCTGTAATACCAATACAAATCCTACCAATGTTGAAATGAGCGCTAAGAAAAGCAATATTGGATAAACAACATTAAAGAATGGTACATTTAATAATTTTACAATATAAACTGTCGGGAGTAAGCTTGCGTTCGGGTCTGTTGCAACAGTAGGCATCCCGCCTAACATCAATGTGCATACGCCCATCAGCATTAGTGAATTTAGTACTATACCTATTATGGTTGCTCCTTTAGACTCTTGTTTATATCTTATGCCTACTGCCGCAGAGCATGCTACTGTCCAAACGCCTACCTGGAATGCAAAATACGTAAGCCCTCCTTTAAACGCAGTGGCATAATCTGTATACATAACTCTGTTTGAGATTTGGTTAGCTATAACATCCCAGTTTCTGGTTATGCCGACCCCGCAGATCATAATAATTAACGCGATCATTGCGACTGTTAGAGCGGTACCCGTTACACGAACTACTTTAGCGCCGAATATAACTGTAACAACAGTCAGCAAAAGCATTACTGTTCTGCCCACAAAATCACTCCATCCAAGATATTGATGGATAAGCACTCCACCTGCCGCCAAACAAGCCGCCGGGGCGAGCATGAGTGTGAGAAAAGTGATTATGTCATAAATTTTACCTAAAACAAAATCCGCCGGAACGGTTGCTTTATCATAAATGTCTCTATACGAGTATTTCTGGCTTAATCTTGAATGTTCAAGCATAAACCAAATGCCGATTCCTACTAATGTCATAGAGAGCGCAGGCATAAATACGCCGAACCAGCCATGTCTTACAAAATAAAATAATTCCTGTGTTCCGGATGCAAATCCCGGTCCGCAGTGCGCCGCAAACCAGACCGAAGCTATTCCAATCGAAAGTGAATTAAATAATTTTCCTTTTTTAAGTTTCACACTATCCTCCATAAAATGTTTTTTTATATTTACAAGTCCTTAAATTCCAGATTCAGTTTTTAACTTTTTTTGATATTTAGTCAAATGTATTTTCGATTATCTGAGCAAATATAACTATGGTGTCGTTAACCGGAGTTTCGATTCCGAATTTATTTCATAACTGCTTATAAATAAGAATAAGATTTAAAGCAATCTTGCTTTTTTTGCATTAAATGAAAGTTCGTCTCTAAAATCAGGATTTCGTATTAATGTATGGAAGCTTATCATTAACATGCACAATAGCCAGCCGCGAACTATCAACTAGTGATTCCATATCCCCAGGGGAAAGACTTAAATTAAAATATCCATCATTATCCATAGGTGTTGCCATAATAAATAATACCGTCGGATTAAACGAATACTGAATTGTTTTTCTGTTATTTCTGAGCTGATAGCATACATTGTCAATAGGTCTTCCGTTTTTCTGCGCTGCTCTTTCATACCCGCCTAAAAATAGAGACGCATATTTAAAATCGCAGTCGGTTCCGAGAAGTTTTATCTCGTTTGATACAAGAATGCTTAAAACACTTATGTCCTTAAGCTCGTCTTTTCTGCTATATAATTCAACGGTACCGATAAATTGCTCGAGCCCGCCATATATATGCTGTCGCCGTTCTGAACAAGTTTTACCGCGTCCTTAAAAGGCATCTTTTTCTTTTCGTACTCTTGTTTAAAACTCATTTTTTACCTCTTTTATGTTATCGAGAGACTGGAAAATCCATAAAGCATCAAGTATCATTACTCTTGTTTACCGCTTCAAATCCTTTATCAAACGCTTTGTAGTTTATTTCAAGCATGCCCGGTTTGCTTCCAAGCATCTTTTTAATAATTGCTTTAGCCTGATCTTCACTTAAAGCATTGCTTACTCCTAAGTATGCTCCGAGAATTATTATATTTGCTACAAGCGGAGAACCTAACTCATTTGCCATCTCATTTGCGGGTATATAATATGCGTTTATGTCTTTATCCTCAACTTTGCTTGAAACCATTGAGCTGTTTATTACGATGCTCCCCCCCTTTTTTACTTTAGGAGAAAATTTTTGGTATGAAGGCTCATTCATCGCTATAAGAACGTCAAGTTTAGAAACAGCGGGCGAACCTATTTCTTCATCCGATATTATAACCGTGCAGTTTGCTGTACCGCCGCGCTGTTCTGCTCCGTATGACGGATAAAATGACGCGAATTTTCCTGCGTCGCTTGCAGCGTATCCAAGCATTTTGCCTATAGACATTACTCCCTGACCGCCGAAACCTGCAATTAATACTGATTTTTCCATTTTTTCCCTCCTATATTTCATCTTTAAAAACGCCCAAAGGAAACGTTTTTAAGACTACATTATCTATATATTCAGCGCATTGCACTGGAGTCATTTTCCAGTTTGTCGGGCACATTGAAATAAGCTCAATAAAAGCATAGCCTTGATTTTTCAACTGCATTTCAAACGCTTTGTTTATTCCTTGCTTCGCCTTCATTACATTTTTAGCGTTATGAAGAGCAAATCTCGCTACATATTTCGGAGCGTCAAGCCCTGAAATGAGTTCTGCCATTTTAATCGGAGCCCCGTGCTCTTCTATGTTTCTTCCGTTTTGCGCAGTTGTGGCTTTTTGTCCTAGCAACGTTGTAGGAGCCATCTGTCCGCCCGTCATTCCGAAGTTAGCGTTATTTATAAATATAACTGTAATGCTTTCTCCTCTGTTCGCCGCATGAATTGTTTCAGCCATACCTATAGAGGCTAAGTCTCCGTCGCCCTGATAAGACATTATAAAGTTATCAGGATTTGTTTTCTTTATTGCCGTAGCGATTGCTCCCGCTCTACCATGCGCCGCGCCTATACAGTTTAAGTTTATCCACGTCAGTCCCAAACCGCCACACCCTACCGGATATATAGTTAAAAATTTATCCCTTATATTGTATTGCTCTACAGCTTCGGCTATAAGTTTATGTGTTGTGCTATGCCCGCATCCCGGGCAAAATCCTGTTGGCACTGTCGATGATGTAAAACTTACTCTATCGTATATTTTTTCCATTCCAAACCTCCTATAGATTCGCCTTTACTTCATTTATTATGATATCTGTTTCAAGTATCACGCCGCCCGAAGTTTGTATGGGCAAAACTTTGCTTCTGCCCAGCACATGATATTTTACATCGTATATAAACTGTCCGGGTATGCTCATTTCCGCGCAGAACATTTCCTTTATTTTATTGTAGTTTAGCTTTTCAAATGCATATTTGGGAAACGGAACAAGTGTTATAGGTCTTAAAAGGCCTGCTTTTATGCCTTCCGCTCTTAACTCTTTTACAGCGCTTTTTGCGATTCTCGCGCTTGAACCGTATGCGCATATTACATACTCGGCATCATCAAGCATGTATTCATCCCATTGCTGTTCTTCTTTATCCCATGTATCGTACATTTCTTTCATCTTTTTGTTTTGCGCCATAAGCATCGCTCCAGTGGGGCAATATGTACTCAGCACTCTTATGCTGCCGTCGTCATTGTATTTATTAAATCTCCAGTTGTCATTATTAGGCAAATCTTCAATATCTCTCATTTCTGGAAGCTCTACAACTTCCATCATGTTGCCTATCATGCCGTCAGCAAGCACTATTACAGGCGCGCGGTATTTGTCCGCTATGTCAAACGCTCTATATACAAAATCAGCCGCTTCCTGAACATTTTGCGGAGCCAGTACAAAGCATTTAAACCCTCCCGGCGCAGGTGAATGAACAGATGATAAATAATCCTGCTGCGCAGGCTCTATCGTCCCTAAAGCGGGGCCGCCTCTGGTTACGTTTACTATAACTGAAGGAATTTTGCCTGCAGCTAAAACTGATATGCCTTCCGATTTGAGTGCAAGACCCGGACCCGACGAACTCGTCATAGCTCTTATTCCTGTTGCTGCTACTCCGTAAACCATAAAAACGCTTGCTATTTCGCTTTCGCCCTGTATAAATTTTCCGCCTACTTCCGGCAAACGCGAAGACAAGTATTCCGGTATTTCGTTTTGCGGAGTTATCGGGTATCCCGCAAAAAACCTGCAGCCCGCTCGCACTGCCGATTCGGCTATAGCTTCATTTCCTTTTATAAACTGTTTGTTCATTATATATTTCCTCCTTATTTGTATACGGCAATAGCGGAATCTGGGCATACTATTGCGCAAAGCTTACAGCCTGTGCATTTGTTATCATCCGTTTGCATGGCAGTATTATATCCTTTGCTGTTTATGGTGCTGCCTATGTGGATTATTTTCTTCGGACATTCTTTTACGCAAAGTCCACAGCTTTTGCATAATTCCTTGTTTATTTCTATTTTCGGCATTTTTCCCTCCTGTGCTATTTAAAAAATTTTATTGTTTTTAATTTTATTTTTTTTTTTAATTGTTGCAAATTAAAAACATTATCCATATAATTAACAGTACGTAAGGGTATATTTCTATTGATATTTTTTTTAAAAAAACAGTTTCAATTTTATATTTATAGAAAGATTAGAGCTATGAATAAACTTGACTTTGAAAAAAAAATTAAAGAAAATCCGTTTAAATCTATTACTAATATTTTATATGAAATAATACTTAATGATATTGTTAATTTTGACTTGATCCCTGATACTAAAATAAACGAATCTCAAATAGCAGAACTATTTGATGTTAGCAGGACGCCGTTGCGCGATGCTTTACAACTTCTTATAAATCAAGGTTTTCTAATTAAAATCCGTAATAAAGGCACGTTCGTAGCGCCTTTTGATTCAGAAGATTATTTTAAATTAAGCAAATTCAGAGTACAATTAGAAAGCCTTGCTGCCGGCTACGCTGCAGAAGAAATAACGGATAAAGAAATTAATCAATTATATAAATATGCAAAAAATATTGAAAAAGCTTATACTACTTCTACTTATGAAGAAATTTTCAATGCAGAAAATATTTTTCATTCCTATTTAATACAATGCAGCAAAAATAATTATATTATACAATCTTATGATTTAATAAAAGATAAAATTAAAAGATATCATGTTTATATTACAGCTCACCCTGAATTGTATGATTATTCCAGCAAAGGTCATTATGCTATCTGCGAAGTTATGAAATTTCGTCAAAAAGAAATGGCTGAATTAGCTGTGCAAAAACATTTATCACCAATAGCCAGTTACAAAAAAAATTCATTTGACGAAGCGACATTGTCTATTATAAAAAATAAACTTAAAAAATTGGAAAATATGAAATAAAATAAGTTGAATATATTTTTTATTGCATAAAACTAAGGTTATCATATCGGGCATATTCCTCACCTAAACTATTAAACATCTTCTGTTTAAGTTATATGGATAAAATACTTTTAAATTATGGTATGCTAAAATCATTGCTTACAATAAAATTTTCAGAAAAGACAAACACGATAACCGTAGTATTATGTATAGGTATTACGGAAAAGAAGATTGGCAGAAATGCGAACATATCTATAAAGGAGTAATGGAACCTTACGATATGTTAACGCATTTTATTCTTGAAAATTAAGTTAAAGAGGCAGAAATAGTATATAATAATATTTTAAATCCGTTCAAGCAAGAATCACCTTCTATGGGAATTATCACAGTTAGTAATTGTTTCGAAAACAAAACTTTCAGATTCAATCGCACTGAAAGAGCAGTTGCTATTCAACAAAGAAGATATTAAAGATCTTAGATATTATAATATGCTTATAACACCATTAAAAAATTTTAAAATATAAATATATAATATTATCATAACTATTAAATACTTATAAAAAAACCACGTGAATACGTGGTTTTATATTGCTATACTGGAGCTGGTGATGGGACTCGAACCCGCAACCTGCTGATTACAAATCAGCTGCTCTGCCAATTGAGCTACACCAGCTTTTAATGGCGATCCGGAAGGGGCTCGAACCCTCGACCTCCAGCGTGACAGGCTGGCATTCTAACCAACTGAACTACCGGACCCTATTATTAAATTTAAAAATATGGTGACCCCTAGGGGATTCGAACCCCTGTAACCGCCGTGAAAGGGCGGTGTCTTAACCGCTTGACCAAGGGGCCAAATGGCTCCTCAGGTTGGACTCGAACCAACAACCTACCGGTTAACAGCCGGGTGCTCCACCATTGAGCTACTGAGGAGTATGAAAAAAACCCGCAACGACTTACTCTCCCGGGCAGTCACCCGCCAAGTACCATCAGCGCGAAAGGGCTTAACTTCTGTGTTCGGTATGGGAACAGGTGTATCACCTTTGCTATAGTCACGGA